>Ga0115567_10000118_pt1 | contig 75136 bp, 70 predicted proteins | sample COGITO_mtgs_1204_2_FD_88679 | JGI IMG/M metagenome (GOLD analysis project Ga0115567, IMG submission 88679) | Pelagic marine microbial communities from North Sea - COGITO_mtgs_120412 | ecosystem: Environmental > Aquatic > Marine > Epipelagic | place: Germany:Helgoland, sampling site Kabeltonne...
AATACTTTGATTTTAAGGCGACCGCCGGACATGCGTTCAACATATTTGGCAAAAGTTTCTGGCCCCTTTCCTAAGCCAGGAAAGTTTTTAGGCCAAGATGTCACCAACTTCCATTCATAAGTCTGTTGTTCGATTTGAGCGCTTTGGGCAGTAGTGGAATTTTCGCCACAGGATACCAGCAAGATACTAAAGGTAGCCAAAACAAAGTATTGCAGCAATTTCATAGATTGGATCTCAAAGTAAAGAAGGTAACCAAGTTACCAGATTTGGCCAAATTGCCAAACAAGCAAGTAAGATTAATTGAATGAGTATAAAAGGAGCCACACCTCGGTAAATATCTGAGGTTTTTACCTCGGGCGGTGCCACTCCACGTAAATAAAATAAAGCAAACCCAAAGGGTGGTGTTAAAAACGAAGTCTGCAAATTCACCGCTATCATGATCCCAAGCCAAATTGGGTCAACTCCCATGGCTAATAATACGGGGGCCACTAAAGGCACCACTACAAAAGTGATTTCAATAAAGTCTAAAATAAAGCCAAGTAAAAATATCACCACCATCACCAAAAACACGGCAGCAAATACCCCGCCAGGTAAGCTGGAAAATAAGTCTTGTATGAGTTCTTCACCACCAAAACCGCGAAATACTAATGAAAAAATAGACGCGCCAATTAGTATTAAAAAAACCATAGACGTAACTTTGGTGGTCGCCATCATCACATCTTTCAATTTTTGAAGACTAAGCTGCTTATTAATAAGTGCCAGCAGCAATGCGCCGGCTCCACCGACACCTGCCGCTTCGGTGGGAGTTGCAAAACCCGCTAAAATTGAACCTAGCACGATAAAAATCAGTAACAGCGGCGGAAACAGCGCCGCAAACAAGGCACTAACAGCAATAGGTTGTTGGTCACCTTGTTCAAGGTCTTGGTCAATATGTTTGCTAGCAAAAACTAAAACATAGAGCAGATACATGCCTACTAGCAAAAATCCAGGCACCAAAGCCCCAACGAATAAATCACCGACTGATACAGACTGAGGTGAAAATATGCCCATATTCAATTGCGCTTGCTGAAACGCGCTAGACAAGACATCACCCAATAACACCAAAGCAATGGATGGCGGAATGATTTGCCCCAATGTGCCAGTCGCGCATATTGCCCCACAAGCAAAAGATGGCGAGTAACCTTTCTTGAGCATAGTTGGCAGCGAAAGTAAGCCCATGGTGACCACTGTGGCACCCACTATGCCGGTACTGGCGGCTAATAACATACCCACTAGCACCACAGAAACAGCCAGTCCTGATTTTAATTTACCCAGCACTTGCTCCATGGCGAGCAGCAAATCTTCCGCGACTCGAGATTTTTCTAACATCACCCCCATGAACACAAATAGGGGTACGGCAATTAAGGTTTGGTTTGACACTATGCCAAACAAACGACTAGGCACAGCTTGCAAGTAAGCGGTATCGAACACACCAAAAAAAGCCCCAATACCGGCAAAAATAAGGGCGGTGCCTGCCAAAGAGTATGCAACGGGATAACCTAATAACAGCACCAAACACACGACTAAAAACATCAATAGCGAAATGTATTCCATTATTGACTCTCAGTTTTTGATGGTGGTTTATTTAATGACAATTGCACAAGATTGCGTATTAGTTCCGCTATTCCCTGCAAAACCATGGTAAACGAAAATAGCAAAATTAAGGTCTTTAACAGAAAGACGGCAGGAATGCCGCCAGCTTCTTGCGACGCCTCCATAACCCGCCAAGCACGTATAACGTATTCGATACTCACTATGAAGATAAACACATTCACTGGCATCAGGAGAAAAAGGCCACCAAAGATATCTACCTTGGCTTGTTTTCTTGGGCTGAAACGGCGATAGAAAATATCGACTCTGACATGTTCATTGACCCTTAAAGTGTGAGCCGCACCTAATAAAAACACCATGCCGTGCAGGTACATCACCGACTCTTGCATGGCTATCCAACCTAGATTGAAACCATATCTAAGCACCACAATTAGAAATGTTAAGAGCACCATAAAAAGTGTAAACCAACTGAGGCATTGGCATAACATATGATTAAACCCATCGATTTTTTTCTGCCAGAAGACAGCCTTGAGCCTAGAAGTAGCCTTGAGCTTAAAAGCAGCCTTGAGCTTAAAAAGAGCATGGTCTAACAGCATCGTTATTTCTTATTGTTGTACGAGTATGTTGATATTGGAGTCGTTTTTTAACAAAAATCTCCAACAAATGGAAGGATTGTAGCGTGCAGACGCAAAAACACCTGATGATTTGTGTTTCAACTCAAAAACGAAGCTTAAGAGTTGTGCTTAGATCCGCCCAAACAATTGGGTGAAGTTGGAAACTCCCCAAATAAATTGTGCCACTCTTCCTGAGTATAAGTGTGTAAGGCTAAAGCGTGGATATCATTAGCTAACTCTTCTTTTAAAACGGAATTGACGGCCCTGTGGCGATTTATCAGACGTTCACCGCTGAAAATAGGTGTGACAAGCACCACTTTAAAATGGCTCTCAGATCCAACAGGGACATTATGCATCGCACTTTCATTAATGACTTCAAGGTGCTGTGGATTGAAGTGACTGAGTAACTTTTCTTCAATACTATTTTGAATCTTCATATAGGGCCTAGATACCTTGGGTTTATGTCGTATAAATTTTAGCTTCAAAAAGACGATACAACATTTTGCTTTTGATTAAATGAATGACTCTAATCATAACTCATTGACTGTTGACGATATATTGTTTGTTGGTTTCTCGTGAGTTTTATATAATTTGGCTCTATTTATGTACAGTTTTGTGAATATATCTGAAAGTAAGATTGATCCTGGGTGTTAAGGCTTTTTTGGTTTTCGCCATGCTATGTTGCCAATAACTTTGCGTGTCGCCGCGCATTATCAATAAACTGCCATTGCCCAAGGGGAGTCTCACTTTGTTTTTAGTAAGATTATGATAAAAATCTAAATTACGCACCTCACCAAAGCTTAACGAGGCAATCACCGGTTGTCGACCTAGTTCAGATTCATTATCAGCATGACGGCCCATGCTATCTTGTCCGTGACGATACAAATTGGCCAATACCGAATTAAAATGACTGTTGCTGGCGTCTTCACACTTTTGTTTAAGCTCAAGCAACGTTGCATTCCATGGCAATGGTTGCATGCTTAAATTTGAGTATTGGTAGCTGGCATGATCATCGCCATACCAAGCTTGTAATCTAGGTACAGCAAAGGTTTTTCCGTATAAGATAATTTCTTCCTGCCGCCAATTTAACGACGCTTGTAGTGAGCGCATTAGAGAGACTGTTTCTGCTGGTGGAATAAAATTAGGGTAGTATTTTAAGTCTGCATCTGGCATATCCAGCTGTATTGCCGTGGTATTATATTGTGATTCAAACAGTGACTGCTGCATAACCCATCAAATTCGGATAAAAATGAACACTAGTTTAACCCTCTTAGGCAGAAATTTGCAGTTAGTTAGATATCCACAAGACTTACAACATCCAAGTTGGCAAGCTTGGGATGCTGCTGACGAATATCTAATTGAATATATTGAACAAAATCATCAAGATTTATCGAGTCAAGCGGTGAGTATTTACAATGATGATTTTGGTGCTTTAGCCTGCTGGTTTGCTGATGCAAATCCTACATGGATAAGTGATTCTTATGTCGCTCAGCAAGCTTGTTTGATTAATTTACAGCAAAACAATATTCCTGCAGAGTCGCTGACATTTTATGATTCAGTTACCCCTGTAGCTTCAACTGCCGATCTGGTGTTACTCAAAGTCCCGAAAACGACGGCTTTGCTTGAACAACAATTGATTGACTTACAAAGCAGAGTATCAGCTACAACTACCGTCATAGCAGCAGGCAAAGCCAACCTAATACAAAAATCTACTTTGGCCTTGTTCGAAAAATATTTAGGCGCTACCACCACCTCATTAGCCAAGAAAAAAGCGCGTTTGATTTTTTGCCAACCTACAGGCACTAAATCTCATTCAAGCCCTTATCCAACCATGTGGTTTACCGAAAAGCCCAGGTTTGAAATCAGTAATTTAGCCAATGTATTTGCCCGCCAACAATTGGATGTGGGTGCAAGGTTTATGCTCGAAAAATTGCCAAAACTAGCAGATTTTGAGAATAAAACCGTCATAGATTTGGGCTGCGGTAATGGTGTGTTGGGCTTGCATATTCTGCATCAAAATAGCCTGACTAATATGCTCTTTGTTGACGAATCATTTATGGCGGTTGCCTCAGCCAAACATAATGTATCGCTTAACTTGCCCGAAAAAGAACCTCAATCAGAGTTTATTGTGAACAACTGTTTAGATGACTTCACTACAAAGTCTAAATTCTCTGCAGTAGATATAGTCTTATGTAACCCGCCTTTTCATCAACAAAATACCATTACTGATCATATTGCGTGGCAAATGTTTAAAGATGCCAAAGCGGTGCTTAAAACTGGTGGGCAATTGTTTGTGGTGGGTAATCGCCATCTGGATTATGCAAATAAACTAAAAAGGCTGTTTGGAAATGCTTCAACGGTTGCAACTAATCAAAAATTTAGTATTTTGTCTGCTACTAAACCTTAGTACTGGGAATATCAGAATGATAAAAACACTTCTTGTCGCATATATTGTAGTCGCCTCAACTTTCGCCTTAGCTAAAGCTAAAGATGATGGCTCACAAATACAACCTGACAATTATTACCCTCGGGTAAAGATGGTCACTAGCATGGGCGATATCATCGTTGAGTTAGACCGTTCTAGAGCGCCCATAACCGTTAATAACTTCTTGCGTTATGTGGATAAACGCAGTTATGAAGACACGGTTTTTCATCGCATCGTGCCTGATTTTGTGGTTCAGGGTGGTGGGTACGATAGCAACTTTGTAGAAAAACCGTCATTTGGGAAAATATTTAACGAGTCAGGTAATGGTTTAAAAAATCAGATGTACAGCATCACGATGGCAAGACAGGACGACCCGCACTCTGCCACCCGGCAATTTTTCTTCAACATGAGCAATAACGACAGCTTAGACCCCGGCAGAAAATGGGGTTACACGGTATTTGGCTCGGTAGTGGACGGGTATCAAGTGCTGGATAAAATGGTCAAAGTGAAAACAGACTTTGACCCTAAATATGGCTGGTCAGACGTACCGGTAGAACCGGTGATTTTATTAAAAGTGATAGTACTGCCGCCGGTTTAATCTAAAGATTTAATTTGGATATTTCTAAACTGAATAGGGTGGGTTTCTGCTTGCAACGAAATGTGCCCTTGGGTGATTTTTAGTGGGTTACCTTCATCTAGCCATTTTTTGCCCCAAGGATCATTAGGGTCAGCTTGCATTTCTGAGTATTCAAATACCAGTTCGCCATTAATAAAGTGTTTGACCTTGCCATCACCTCTTACTTCAGCTTCGAACAATACCCATTGGTCACCATGAAAGGTTTTTGAATTTGAATTGACACAATGTTCGGTAATCAGTTCGCCATCTTTAACAATATTGGTGCTAGGTGAGCAAAAATTCCCTGTGCTTCGTTCATCAACTCCGTTGCCGCCTAACAGTTGAGATTCAGCCGACATGGGGAAATCCTGATCTATGCCCATATATTCAGCAGGAGGCGAGTGCAACATCACGCCATTGTTACGATAAGCCCAGGCATATTTGGGTTCTTGGGTGACTTGATTGCCGATAAAACGATATTCTAAACGGATCCGGTAATGTGAGTAAGATTGATCAGTAAATAGGTGCCCAAAGGTATTGTCGTCAAAATTTTCCCATTGATCATAAGAAACCGTTAACAGCCCATCTATTACTCTGAAGGTGTTATTGAAATTGACTCCCGCTGGGTAACCTTTAAATTTAGGCGTCCAGCCATCAAGGTTTTTGCCATTGAAAAGGCTGACCCAAGGGTTGTTATCTACTTTTTCATGACGTACTGGTTGGTTTTGGCAGCCTGACACAGCTAGCAGTAATACAGCGCAGTACAACACACTCAAGAAGTGTTTGTTCATTATATTACGCCTTCCTTAAACAATTTAACTGCATGATTAGCAGCCCTGGCAGATAAAGCCATGTAGGTCAAAGATGGGTTTTGACATCCGCCTGAAGGCATACATGCTCCGTCGGTAATAAATAGATTTGGCACATCATGAGCCTGACACCACTTATTTAACACCGATGTTTTAGGATCTCGGCCCATTCTTGCAGTACCCATTTCGTGAATGCGATTACCCGGAAGAGACAAATCCAAGTCGGCATCTGGTCCCCGGTCAATATCTATTGCGCCGGCTTTTTCTAACATCGAATAGGCATCTTTTTGCGCTTCACGCATCATGATTTTTTCATTTTCACCCATTTCACAATCGATGTAGGCTAGAGGTAGACCCCATTTATCCGTTTTATCCTCAGATAAGGTCACGCGATTATCTGGGTTGGGCAAAACTTCACCAAAACTATAAATACTGATCCGCCAATTACCCGGCCTGCGATTAGCTTCTTTGAAATCAGCACCTAAACCAGCCCTATTCCCAGACCAGCCTTCACGCCAGCTCCCCCCCTGAAAACCAAAACCACGTATATAGGGTTTGTTCCCTTCGGTGATATTGGCGTATCTGGGGATATAAATACCACCAGGTCTGCGGCCATAATAATATTTATCATCAAATTCTTGGATCACGCCATTGGCACTGGCTGCGCTTACATGATCCATCAAATTGCGGCCGACTTGATCCGAGTGATTTGCTAAACCATTTGGAAAGGTAGCGGACTTTGATTGCAATAAAATCATAGCGCTAGCTATCGCCGAGGCGTTTAAAAACACCATACGAGAAGTGTAGGTAGTCAGTTCTTTGCTATTTGCATCGATTACTTTTACACCCGTTACACGCTGGGTTTTTGCATCGTAGTCAAGTGAATGCACTATGGCATTGTTAACTATGGTGCAATTACCGGTGCGCATAGCAGCAGGCAAAGTAGCAGTGTTAGCAGAAAAATAAGCGCCAAAACTACAACCCCTGTTGCAATGATTTCTAGCTTGGCAAGGACCGCGTCCCAAAGATTTTTGCTCTTCAGTAGGTTGGGTAAGATGCGCTACCCGTGCAGGGATGACTTTTCTGCCAGCAAAAGCACTCTCTAGATTTTTCTTAAACACTTTTTCAACACAAGTTAACTCAAACGCTGGTTGAAAAACCCCATCAGGTAGTTGCGGTAATCCTTCTTGGCTACCTGAGATACCTGCAAATGTTTCAACATAATCGTACCAAGGAGCCAAATCGTCGTAACGTATAGGCCAATCAGTGCCATGACCGTCTTGTTTATTCGCCTCGAAATCTTGTGGTCCTAAACGATAAGACTGACGCCCCCAGGTTAACGAACGGCCACCCGTTTGGTGGCCTCTTAACCAATCATAGGGTTTGTTTTTAGGCGTTTCGTAAGGATGTTCGCTGTCTTTTACCCAAAAATGTTTGGTGCTTTCTTTTACCGCATACCCCACACCACGATGCTGAATCGGGTAGTGTTGTTTGATTTCGTCTTCGGGGATTTCATCGAAATTGGGCTTGTCCCAAGGATTTAGGAAATCGGTATAGTCTTTTGCAGGCTCAATTTTTGGGCCTCTTTCCAACACTAGTACTTTTAGCCCTTTTTCTGCTAGTTCTTTGGCATTCCAGCCACCACTCATTCCTGAACCAATCACAATCGCATCATAATGGGTCATGCGTAAACGTCTCCTGTACAATATTACTATTCAAATGTCTTGTTTGAGTTATGCAGCCCAAGTACGCCCTACTTTTTCAAAGGGTATACAAGCGTCCCAGCGACCAGGAACCAATTCGTATCTTAATTCTTGGCTAGCACCCACCTCAGACAAATAATAAAAACGAGCGATCAAATCTTTCACCGAACGGTATGCGTACAAGCGTTGGTAATCTGTTGAAAAAGCTAATGCATCAATACGCTTAAGTGTATTTAGCTGTGCATCTGTACTTAGCGTTAAAAAAGCTTTGCCCGCTATTGTGTTAAGTTCATGGCTAATTTGTTCTAGCACTTCACTGTGTGTTGCTTGTGATTCAGCAGATGCCCAGTCGGTATGTAATTTGTCCATTAACTTAGGTACACCTACTGCTAATGCGCCTGGGGTTTGAGTGTCAGGAATAATCAAGTCAGCTAGGCGACTAACCAACTGAAACTCCTTTGACGTATAAAACCCAAGGTCAGTATCGCCTTGAGCGCCGCTTATATTGAGATCCACAATAGTACTATTGAGGTTTTTGGCGCATCCAATGGTGCTCGCTGCACCTACTGACGCCAAAATACCCAGTAAAACGTCCCGTCTTGTTATTCGTTGACTATTGGGTTCAGATACGTTCTGTGTATATTCTTGATTAGACTCGTTTTTCATTTCACCTCCAAACACACTTTGTTACTCTAGAGCAACAAAGTAGCATCGATTCAATTAATAAAACTGACCATAACACAGAGCACTTTACACTAAATCAATCTAAGCAAAATGCAAAATATACATTAAAAATCAGGTTAGTAACCTGATGTTAAAGACCCTAATTAGAGTAAGGGGTTGTTAATCTCACATTCAAGCTCAAACAGCCTTGTTTTAGCCGCACTATCTTTTAAGGCTATTAACCCTTTGTATTTAAAACCTAGCTTTTCCAATAAATGAATGGACTTATGATTATCTAATGAAGTTAACCCGAGTATTTTTGGAATGGAAAGTCGCTGATAGGCGTCTGCTAAAACCAATTTAGCGGCATCTAAAGCCAATCCTTGATCCCGATATTCAGGTAGAAATGCAAAACCAAGGTCAGGATGAGCTAATTCTTCTCGAGTTAATAAGCCACATAAACCTATGGGTAATTTCTGCGCCACTGATTCAACTAATAACAATCCCATGCCGTGTTGTTGATACATGGTTTGTGGTCCTTGTTGTATATAAACAATGGCATCCTGCTTATCTTTCACCCCGCGGTCGCCGATATATTTGAGCCAGTCTGGGTCGTTCAATAGTGCAACAATAAAATCCGCATCTTTTTCAGTTAACTTTCGTAATCTTAATCTGTTCGAGTTCAGAATTTTCATAAACTCGCTTCTTGGCGATATTTCAATAGTTGCAGAGATGCTAAGAGTTGATCAATTTGTTTTTGTTGTTGCTGGCTAACTTGCGCCGCTCTCACATAACGGGGGGTGTTTCGGTCGTTTATCCAGCCGTGCTCCCAAAAGTGGGTGTTTTGGATAAATTCTGCTGCAAAATTTTCGATACCCATGTCAAAACACCCCACTAGGCAAGTGTCTAGGTAAGTTTGATAAATAGGATAGTTGTGGTTGGCGGTTTCGTTATGCAAATTCGCGCATATCCATATCTTGTAGTGCTCTGGATTAGCTCGGATCCTCTCAAGTTCAGCCTGTGCCAACGAAGACCCATGGGCAGGCTGTATTTGGGGTGCAGCGATTTCAACAAATTGATAATTTTGTTCGCGATCTCGTAGTGCCGGGGATATTTGTTCTATAGGTAACAACACGCCATTGAACTTGGCACATTCATTCTGACTCACACCTAAGTTAGTTTGTAATTCAGTCAGACCTCTAGCTAACCATTCTCTGCGCCACCCATTTACAATTATGGGTAAACTCGGGCAAAAAATATTAGAGTGGCGAGAACGACTATCATGGCTCAATAAACTGCCATAACCTACTAAGTAGTGTTTTTGTCTAGCTGACATACAAGTACACAATCACCCATACTATTAAAACGCCATGGGGATAAACGACTGTGGGTTTAAGTGATTGTTTGACATATTCGCCCAGCAAACCAATCACACCTTGCCTCTTTTGGCTCCATGCAAGGTTAAATTGCATACCGATTTTGGTATTTTGATCTTGGGTGGCCATTAAGTTGTCTTGAATAGCCTGCTCGATTATTTCAAGACGTTGCCCCATCCTGTTCTGAAAGGTTTTCCAAATCCCGTCTTGTAACCACAAAATGGCAACAATGAATAGTGTCCATATTCCAGCGTCTGCAGCAAAAATCAGGCTGCAGCTGAGTAAAACACTCAGCATCTTAATGGCTAAAGAGCATTTTTCATAGCTGTCGAATTGGGTTTGTAGGGTTATCCATTCACTTTGGAGTATGGAGAGTTGTACATCAGACATAGGTTATTCATTGTCCTGTAGTTGATAAGTTTCTATTAATTCAGTCGCCAGCATTCGCCCCGTTTGGAGCAGTGATTACTTTCCTTTGGATCCTTATTTACAAGTTATACCTAGTGTAAAGCATAAATGTACAATTTAGGCGCGACTATTTTCAAACGCGATGACTTGCTCAATCTTGGAGCAGCTTAATGCAAGCATTAGTAGCCTATCAATGCCTAGCGCTACACCTGCACAGTTCGGCAGACCAAAGTTTAGTGCTGCTATAAAATTTTCATCAATGGGCATTGGGTCTAGTCCATTGCTTTGACGTTTAGCATTATCCTGTTGAAAACGTCTAGTTTGTTCAGGCCCGTCGGTTAGCTCATGAAAACCATTGGCTAATTCTATACCTCTAAAATACAACTCAAACCGCTCGGCCACCAAAGAATTTGTGGCGCTTATTTTTGCCAAAGCGGCTTGGCTAGCGGGAAAGTCCATCACAAAACAGGGGCGGTCTTGGCCAATTTGGGGTTCTACATGTTGGCTAAATAACAGCATCAGTAAAGTGTCTTTGTTGTTTTCACTGGCGGCAAGTTCTCCGTAGCCGTATTGCTTAGCCAAGGTTTTGAGATCCGCTAGAGTTGCTGTTAAGGGGTCACAACTCAGATGTTGCTTAAATATATCTTGGTAGGTTACTCGTTGCGCTATTTCACAGCCCAACACCATTTGCATAAGTTCGTCAATTTCAGTCATTAACTGCACATGATCAAAGTCAGGTCTGTACCACTCAAGCATAGTAAATTCAGGATTATGAAAACGTCCTGTTTCTTCGTTTCTAAAGGATTTACAGATTTGATAAATGGCACCGCTGCCTGCACTCAAAAGTCTTTTCATGGCAAATTCAGGCGAGGTTTGTAAATACAAGGTGCATGCGTGGGTTGCAAAGGGATGAGTAAATTGCGTCGAAAAAGAATGTAAATGCTCATCTGTGACTGTGCCATGACTTAAAGTAGGTGTGTCTACTTCAAGCACATCACGTACTGCAAAAAAATGCCTGATTTTTTGCAGTATCAAGGCGCGTTGTTTCAATATTTCTATTGAAGCACTGGGTCGCCAGTTGTCTGTTTGCATTGTGATCCTGTTATTCAAATAATAAAAAAGCCCAACAAAGTGGGCTTTTTAGGGTACACCCAATATTAACTATTTTTGCGCCCTAGACACATATTCACCACTACGAGTATCCACTCTAACCACTTCGCCTGTTTGCACAAATAAAGGTACTCTCACCACGGCACCTGAAGATAAAGTGGCAGGTTTGCCGCCTGTACCTGCAGTGTCACCTTTAAGGCCTGGGTCGGTTTCAGTAATTTCTAGTTCAACAAAATTTGCGGGTTGCACGGCAATTGGGGCACCGTTCCAAAGTGTGATGGTGCAGACATCGTTTTCTACAAGCCACTTCACGTTTTCACCCACCGCTGTTTCATCTGCGGCAATTTGTTCAAAGGTTTCATTGTTCATGAAATGCCAGAATTCACCATCTGTGTACAAATAGGCCAAGTCAGTATCCATAACATCGGCACCTTCTACTGAATCACCTGATTTGAAGGTTTTTTCTATTACTTTTCCTGAAATAAGTTTACGAATTTTAACTCGACTAAAGGCTTGTCCTTTACCCGGTTTAACAAATTCATTTTCAAGAATGTTGCAAGGTTCGCCGTCGAGCATTATCTTAAGGCCCGATTTAAACTCATTTGTGCTGAAATTTGCCATGTGTCCCCGTAATATAACTATGCTGAGTCTGTAATTGTCGCGAATAATACCTAAAAAACTGATGACTGTAGAGAACAACTGGCAAAAAGAACTAGCAATGTGCTTTTCTGACCCCGTTTCGTTGCTTAATTATTTGCAATTACCCTTAGAAAACTTTGCACAAGACATCAAAGCACGACAACTTTTCCCGATGCGGGTACCACGACCTTTCGCCGCCAAAATGAAAAAAGGCGATCCCCTTGACCCTTTGTTTATGCAGGTGTTCACTGATCGTAACGAATTTCAAGCAACCCCAGGTTTTTCCGCAGATCCGTTAGAAGAGCAAAACAATCAACAGCCCGGTATTTTACACAAGTATCAAAATCGGCTGCTATTGCTGGTAAGGGGCGGCTGTGCGGTAAATTGTCGTTATTGTTTTAGAAGACACTTTCCTTATAGCGAAAACCATCTAAATAAACAACAGTGGCAACACGTGCTGGATTATATTTCAGCCAATCCACAACTCGACGAAGTCATTTATTCAGGTGGCGATCCACTCATGGCCAAAGATGACTTTTTAGCGTGGTTAACCTCCCAGATTGAAGCCATCCCGCATGTCAAACGATTACGTATTCACACCCGTTTGCCTGTGGTTATTCCTTCTAGAATTACCCCTGAGCTAATTACTTGGTTCACGCAATCTCGGCTAAAACCTGTGATGGTGTTGCATGTCAATCATGCTAACGAAATCGATAAAACGCTGGCAGCGGCAATGCAAAAGTTAAAACAGGCTGGGGTAACATTACTGAATCAGGCGGTGTTGCTCAAAGGTATAAACGCTACGCCAGACCAGCAAATTGCTTTAAACGAAGGTTTATTCGAGATAGGTGTGATGCCTTATTACTTACATGTATTAGATAAGGTACAAGGGGCAGGACATTTTGCACTACCTGATAACCATGCCATTGAACTGATGAAAGAATTGATAAAGCGTCAGCCGGGTTACCTGGTACCTAAACTCGTGAGAGAAATAGGTGGCCAGCCCGGCAAAACGCCACTTGATTTAAAGCTTCATCCCTAGGGCGTCCCCATTTACCATCAAGCAAAGGTGTCTATATTTGACCCAATTGCTGAGTTGGCAGAAGAAGTTTTAGGTGCTGTAGCTGCCTCAATGAGATCTAACGTCGCTTGACCCTCTATTTTTTGCTGTGATTTAGCAAGTTGTAGAGACTTTATTTCAAGCGTCGAACCAACCGACGAGGAACTTGCTCCTGAAATATCCATACAGTGCTCCTTATTACTTGTAGCAGAGTACAAAAACGGGCAAAATTGCCCGCATCAAAAATATATCGGCAACCTTAAGTAAAACTTTAGCTATGCAAACAATTATTCAATCTCTGGCCGAAAATGTGCAAGTAATTTATCGAAAATCCATCGATGCGGATCACGTTATCAATCGTTTGAAACAAGATGGAAAAGGCAAGTTTAGTGCGATTTTTTCCGAGGACGCAGGTTTTACTACCAGTAGCCGGTTATTCAATCCCTATGTAGAAGAGTTGGCGAATGAAGTACTGGCCTTGGAACAAAAAGATCAAGTAGCGGTAAAAGAACAACTTCCTAATTTAGTAAGAAAAATAGAATTGATGTTAAAAACCCTCAATCAATTTCAAAAAACCGCCCGCTAGAGTTGATTTTGTAGCTTTTAGGGTCTCTGATGTATAGGTAATTTAGCAATTCTTTGGTTGATAGTGTTTACCATATTTAGGTACTCAGGGCTGTCAACTTTAGTAAACCTGCGACTAAATTCATCTTTGCTTAAACCTTCAGGTAAGCCTTTAATGTTAGGAAAAAACAGATCTTCATCTGATTTTTCGGCTAATATATTTTGAATTGTGCGGGCGCTAGAAGGGCTGGTGGCCGCGATGGCAAACTCCACGCCAGCAAAGTCAGCGGCTAAATCGACAAAACTATAACCACTACCATCATCACTTCTATCCATCAACTCTTTAAATTCTCCAATCGCTATACTCAGACCTTGTTCTGATAATATTTTGATGGCAGCAGAAAAAATAAAATGCTGATTAAGATCAGCGCGATTTTTTAAGATAGGCCTAGCTCTTGGCAGCGCTGCCTTGCCTCTTTTGGGCTGCACGTCGCCCACTAAATTAGCAAACCTATGATGCCCTGCAAATATTGCCAGTGCCATGATGGCAGCTTCGTTTTCTTTCGGGGCAGTCTCATAACTCGAACGTTTTTTTGCCCAGCTAAAAACGTGGCCCATATATTTAGCCAAGGACTGTGGCGTTGACTGCTTGCCCACAGCCAATAAAGACAGCTGTTTCAAATAATATGCTGTTCTAAGGCGCATTTCTTCGTCACTGTTGCCGCCTACACCTTGCTTGATATGATTCAGTTTTTTGAGAAATTTATCCAGCGGCAGCACAGATAATTGTATCTGGCGTTCAGACATAGAAACAGACTCTACTTGTCGCACAAATTGACTAGCAATATCACTATTGGTGTACCAATTAGCTAGGTAAACAAGGGTGCCCAAAGCAAAATCACCGGGTATTTTAACTGATCCAAACTTTACATGACTGACCTGAATGCCAGGGCCAGGTAACAATAAAATATCAATGTTCAGATAATCACCAATAGGATTGTTAGGTAGCTGGTAACTTGCTAACAGACTGGTTGAGTTTGGGGTGATATTGACTCGGCCATTAATTTGTCCGTTAGCCCGTTGCGCAAAACCTACTAAGCTGTTTAGCTGATCTTGGCTAATAGTGATGTCTTGACTGTGGGTTCTATTTCTAACACTTGCACTGAGTTGCTTCATCAGTTTTTTAACGGACTCAGCTTGATTGACTTGTTCACTACTACTGGCAACCACAGTGGGGTATGACTCAATTGCAGTGACAAAAAGCCCCACAACTGCAATGATTATTAGCAGCAATAAAAAACTAATAGCTTTAAAAATTTTGGCCAAGTTATTTTCTCTTTAGACTGGGTAATGAATATCTGCGGTTCCATCTAGAAAACGCAGATTAATTTTAGTGTGCCCATTTGGGGTTTGGTAAATAATAAATTGCGAATGATGTTTCATTGGCGCCTATTCCTTAAACATGCAATCAAACAATCGCCATATCACCCTTTGATTCAAGCCATTGTTTGCGATCCGGTGCGCGTTTTTTGGAAAGTAACATGTCCATCATTTCTAGCATTTGATCTGCATCTTCTACCATAAGCTGCACTAATCTGCGCGTATTGGGATCCATGGTGGTTTCGCGTAACTGTAGTGGGTTCATTTCACCCAATCCTTTGAAGCGTTGTACGTTGACTTTGCCGCGCTTTTTCTCGGCTACTATACGGTCTAAAATGCCTTGTTTTTCACCTTCGTCTAAGGCGTAATATACGTCTTTGCCTACGTCAATTCTAAACAGTGGAGGCATAGCCACATACACATGGCCGGTGTTGACTAGGGTTCTAAAGTGCTTAACAAATAGCGCACACAGTAAGGTGGCGATATGCAAGCCATCTGAGTCAGCGTCGGCAAGAATACAGATTTTGTCGTAGCGCAGGCCGGTTAAATCTTCTGAATCAGGATCGATACCTAATGCGACCGAAATATCATGGATTTCTTGTGAGGCTAATACCTGAGATGAGTCCACTTCCCAGCTATTTAGAATTTTTCCTCGCAGCGGCATGATAGCCTGAAATTCTCGGTCTCTGGCTTGTTTTGCCGAGCCACCTGCTGAATCCCCTTCTACTAAAAACAATTCCGAACGGCTGGTATCTTGGGTTGAGCAGTCGGTAAGTTTTCCGGGTAAAGCCGGGCCTTGAGTGACTTTTTTACGGGCTACTTTTTTGCTTTGACGTAAACGAGTTTGAGCATTATTAATACACATGTCGGCCAATAGCTCAGCCACATCAGTATGTTGATTGAGCCACAAACTAAAGGCATCTTTAACCACACCAGATACAAAAGCCGCCGCTTGGCGTGACGATAAACGTTCTTTTATTTGCCCTGCAAATTGTGGATCTTGCATTTTGGTAGACAATACATAACTACAACGATCCCAAATATCTTCAGGGGTCAGTTTAACGCCACGGGGCAATAAGTTTCTAAATTCGCAAAACTCACGCATCGACTCCAATAAACCTTGGCGTAAACCATTAACGTGTGTTCCGCCTTGTGCGGTAGGGATAAGATTGACATAACTTTCGGTGATCATTTCACCGCCTTCAGGCAGCCACATTACCGCCCAATCTGCGGCTTCGGTGTTACCCGAAATAACCCCGACAAAGGGGCTATCTTCTGGCAAGGTTACATAATCTTTTACCGATTGGTATAAGTAGTCACGCAGGCCATCTTCGTAATGCCACTCGGTAGTTTCGTTACTGATTTTGTCATCAAATCTAATCCGTAATCCCGGACACAACACGGCTTTAGCACGTAATACATGTAAAAGCTTAGTGACAGAAAATTTGCTAGAGTCAAAATATTTTGGGTCGGGCCAAAAATGTACTTTAGTGCCGGTGTTGCGTTTACCACAAGTATCTACAATTTCTAATTCTTGGACTTTATCACCGTTTTCAAAGGCAATTTGATGCACGTTGCCATCACGACGAATAAACACTTCAACCCTTTTGGATAAAGCGTTGACCACGGAAATCCCCACACCGTGTAAACCGCCAGAAAACTGATAATTCTTATTCGAAAACTTGCCGCCAGCGTGCAGCTTAGTCATGATCAACTCTACCCCTGAAATGCCTTCTTCTGGATGAATATCCACAGGCATACCACGGCCATCATCTGTGACTTCAAGGGATTGATCTGGGTGTAACACCACTTTAATCGAGGTAGCAAATCCACCTAAGGCTTCATCTACGCTGTTATCTATGACTTCTTGGCTTAAATGATTGGGCCGAGTGGTATCGGTATACATACCGGGGCGGCGTTGAACTGGCTCTAAGCCGTTCAATACTTCAATAGCGTCTGCGTTATATTGGTTTGACATAGTGGTTAATCAGAGCTCTTATTATTCGAATGATGGTTGTGCGGCAATGCTTACAACCTAGTGTATGTACCATTAAGAAACATGTTATACCAAGCTTCAATTAGTCTTGCAGTAGAAACCTAAAAATATCTGGCAAGAATCGCTGAAAATCTTGAAAACTATGATCCCCACCTTGTTCTATGGTGACTTTATAATCTTGGTATTTGGTTTGGGCCTGACGATAGTCCAAGGTTTCGTCGGCAGTTTGTAATAACACCCAATAATCAGATTGGGGATCCAAAGTGGGCGTATCTAACTGACACAGTTCTTGAATATGTTTATTTTCTAGCAAAAACCCTTGTTGGGTGTTTGGATTAATATGCTCACCCAAAAAATCCACTAATAATTCGAATGGGCGCACAGCAGGATTGATCAATACCGCTTTACCAGAATACTTTTCCAGCATAAAGGTCGATAAAAAACCGCCTAGTGAGCTGCCAATAAATCGCAACTTGTTGCCCTTATGTTTTGCAACGAGCTGTTCGATAATTTCTACCGCATCATTGGGATAATTCGCAAGTTGCGGTATTTCAATGATTAAATCAGGATAGTTAGCCCTTACAAACTCTAGAGTCTGTGTGGCCTTTAGTGACTGGGGTGAACTCAGAAACCCATGCAGATAAATAACCACGTATTGCAAAGTTAAATGTGCTCTTCTAGTCGATGAACGGATGTTGTTATTTGACCATTTTTCAGCAGGTTAATCATCCTATATCCTGGCATTAAATCGGTTGTAGCAAAAGATTTTTGGTTTGCAAACTGCCAACACGTAGCAGGGCACGCCATATATAAAGATTGATGTTTTAACTGTTCAATTGCCATGTGGATATGCCCATATATCACTCCTTTTATGGCCGGATATTGGGCGACAAGCTCATTAAAACGTTGCCGATTTATCCATTCATGTTTGTCCATCCAACCGCCACAGGGAATAGGGTGGTGATGGGCTGCTAACAAGTGATAATCCTTGCAGTGTAAGCTGATATATTCAGCCAAATTTGTCAGGCTTTGTGCTGATATTTGACCAATAGTCTGTTGGTATTGTGTGTCTAATAAATGAATATGCCACCGGTTCGGTAATACTAATTGTGGATTGTTCGACCACAGGTATTCTCGATGCACATGTTCCGCTAGTTGTTTTTGATTGTCATGGTTGCCTGGAATAATACCAACTCGGCAGTCTATTTTTGCTTGGCGTAGCAAATCACTAAAATGTTGATAACTTAACCCAGAAGCATCACCACTAATATCGCCTGTTACTAACAGCACGTCTGGTTGCTGCGTTTTAACCTCAGCTAATATGCGCTCTAAACTTTGAAATGGGTTGATGTTGTTGTAGCCAACCTTGTGGTTATCAGCAAATAAATGACAATCTGAAATTTGGATGATTTTCATTTTTTAGAATAACTAAACTTTAAGATAAACGTCTCGGTATGCAAATACATGACCTCAGTCTCGACCGGCATATGCAAGTTCAACAGGCCCTAAGCTTCAGATGAATGCAGCTGGTCACTGTGTGCTAAACAAAATTGCAACCACTCAGCTAGAAACAGATTGACCATTTCTTTTTCGTTCTTCTGATACATCTTAATATTTGGGTAGCGATAACTTGGCTGTAAAGAGCCGATATTCTGCGCGCTGATCACTTCTGCCATTTTAGCATCGTGATATAGCCTTACCCGTACCTCGGGACGTAAAAATTCATACCCCAACTGGTTTTTTTGTGACATCTCTAACGTACTGGTATAGCGACTACATTCAATAATTTTTATGGTATAAAGCAAACTCGCATTGACTTCAAATTGATACTGTAAATCTTCTGTATCACAATCAGGAAGTAGCCTTAACAAACGTGCATAGTTGACTTCACATACCTGATGCATGTTGGCTAACTTAGGGACATATTTACGACCTATCTCTTTAGTCATGTGACCAATTTTCCAATACTTGTTGTTTATTCATGGCAAACCATTGTAAGGCAATGAGCGTGGCAGCATTGTCTATTTTACCTTGATTAATCCAATCTAATGCTACTGAGGTGGGTACTCTGTGGACTAAAATATCTTCACTTTCGTAGGCTAATCCATGTACTCCTTTAGCGTGACTGGCATCGACTAAGCCTACATAGATATGTAAGCGTTCTGTTGTGCCACCTGGACTGGCTAAATAACTGACGGCTTTGTGTAACTTTTGGATATCAATGCCTGCCTCTTCTTTAGCTTCGCGATAGCAAACATTTTCAGGTGTTTCACCCTCATCAATAATACCCGCAACCACCTCAAGTAACCAAGGTGAAGAGGATGTCGCTAAGGCGCCAATACGAATTTGTTCAATCATGACAAATTCATCCAACACAGGATCATATGGCAGAACAGCGATGGCGTGGCCGCGTTCAAACATTTCTCGTTCAACCACGTCGCTCCAGCCGCCTGCAAACAACTTATGCTTAAAAGCGTACTTAACCATTTTAAAGAAACCTTGGTATAAGGTTTCTTTGCTTATTATCTGCACATCTTCAGCTGAAAATTGTTGAATTTCATGTTGATCTTTTTTCAAATTTTCTCCGTTACCTAAAATACTTGCCCTTGTGTTAAAGGTATTGTCTGTGGACTTTAGAAACCTAAGCCTAGCATAACGAAGTTTTATATGCTGCTGCCCTTAGGGTCTGTTAATTGATAATATTCTGTTACACTTCAGCCCTTGGTGTTACCACAAAGCATTGTTACTTAACACCTGATTTGCTTAGACTTTAACAACACATAAAAGTATTCGACTAGACGTCCCCGATGTGGCGTACATAACTAGAACCGGATTAGGAACCACATAGGATTACCAATGAAAAAAACATTTTTGTCGTCGTTTATCTGCATAGGGATTAGCATGGGACTTTCTACGTCTGTGTCTGCAGATGATCTCTACCAAGTTTATCAAATGGCAGTTGAGAAAGACCCTACCATCAACCGTGCTAAAGCTGACAGAGATGCTGCCTTTGAAGGGATTTCTATAAGCCGAGCCAGTTTACTGCCTCAAGTATCCGGAACGGTAAGTTACTCAGATAGCACGTCAGAACAATTTGATTTTCAGGCTCCGCCCGAAACTGCTCCCGAAGGAACGCCCCCTATTATTAACATAGTGGATAGTGACTCAAAGAATTTGGGTTTAGACTTGACCCTGAATTTGTCAATTTACGATAGACAAAATTGGGTCGCTTTGTCTCGTGCAGAGAAAGTGGCAAGTCAGAGTGACACTAATTATGCGTTGTCTAAGCAAGATTTGATTGTTAGAACCACCGATGCTTACCTAGCTATTTTGCGGGCCAAGGACAGCCTTATTTTTGTGCAAGCCGAAAAACGCGCTATTGAACGCCAGTTAGAGCAAACCAAACAGCGTTTTAACGTGGGTTTAACGGCCATTACTGATGTGCATGAGGCCCAAGCCAACTTTGATAATACTGTCGCTCAAGAAATAATTGCAGAAAATGTAGTAGAACTACGGTTAGAGCAGATGCGTGAAATCACCGGTAAGTATCATGATAATTTATCTGTTTTAAACACAGAGAGTTTTAGTGCTTCGCGTCCTTCACCCGAGGGTGTGGACAATTGGCTTAAGATCGCTGAAGAAAAAAACCTTGATCTTATGGTCAGAAATTTTTCTAAAGATATCGCCAAAGATGACATAGAATCAGCCAGAGCTGGGCATTTCCCGACTCTTTCTTTCAGAGCTAATTACGGTAGAAATGATACTGAAATAAATGGTAATAGTAATTTTCCAGCCAGAGATGACAACTCAATCTCTTTAAATTTAAGTGTACCCATATACTCGGGTGGTTCTGTAACCGCACAAACAGCCCAAGCTAGATATCGCTTTGTAGCTGCCAGTGAAGATTTAGAACTGGCCTATCGCTCCACGGTTCGCTCAGTTCGGTCCGCTTACAATGATGTCATAGCAGCTACGTCAACTATCCGTGCCTTACAACAGGCCGTTGTTTCAGCAGACAGCGCCTTAAAAGCCACAGAAGCAGGTTTTGATGTGGGTACCAGAACCATTGTTGATGTACTTAACAGTACTAGAAATCAGTTTGATGCGAGACAGCGCCTTGCCAGTGCTCGATATGACTTTATCAGTGCAATATTAGATTTAAAACGTGCATCTGGAAATCTAACTGAGCAAGATTTGGTAGAGATCAACCGTGGGCTGATGCCTGCTAAAGTCAGCTAACAAAAATTGATCAAATATCTAGGGTGGCGTTTGCTGCCCTTTTTTATGTTTAGCGATATAAATGTCGTTACACTGAATTTTTGGATAAAGGCCATGCTCAAATAAACTTTCTGTGGTTGTTGATAATTGATTGACAGTCAAGCCCAATTGAATAACCTAGCGCCGATTTTTCTATTTTCTGAGACCTACTTTCTAATATGCAAGCTTCGACCGTACAAGCCAAATTTATTCAAATTCGTTCCAACAAATTATTCGAAATTTTTGTGGTTACCGTTATTATTTTTTCTGCGTTATTGGTGGGTGCCAAAACCTACGAAATGTCGGGAACCATGTACAACATTGCTAAGTTTTTAGATTGGTTTATTAGTGCTTTTTTTCTGACTGAAATTACCATTAGGTTTTTGGCTGAACAGCGCAAACGTGATTTTTTCAAAAGCTTTTGGAACATCTTCGATACAGTGATTGTTATCATCAGCATGATCCCCGCAGACGATGCCGAGTTGGCGTTGGTGGCAAGATTAGTCAGAGTATTTAGAGTATTGAGAATGATTTCAATCATTCCGGAACTCAGAATTTTATTGGTATCTTTAATTAAAGCTATGCCTCAACTTGGCTATGTGATGTTGCTGATGTTTATCATCTTCTATATATATGCTGCTGTGGGTAGTACTTTGTTCGAAACGATTAACCCAGTTTTATGGGGGGATATCACTATCTCACTGCTGACTCTTTTCAGAGTCATGACCTTCGAAGATTGGACAGATGTAATGTATGAAACCATGGAAGTGTATCCCATGAGTTGGCTGTTTTATTTGAGCTTTATCTTCTTCACCGCCTTTGCGTTCTTAAATATGGTGATTGGCATTGTGGTGAATGTTATGGAGCAAGAAAATGCCAAAGCGCGTGCCGAGGCAATGGAAGATGAAGGAGAGCCAAGCCTTAAAGAAATATCCGCACAAATATCAAAATTGCAGATGCAGATATTGTCTATGAACGATAATAAAAGTGCTTAGTATTTATGCTAACTGGTATTACTTTCGAATACTTTTGTCTTTCTAATAAATCACAAAAATCGTCGAAGGGTACAGGGCGGCTAAACAAAAAGCCTTGCACAATATTGCAGTTATGTTGTTTCAGGAAGTCTTTTTGAAGTTCGGTTTCTACCCCTTCGGCTATGACTTCTAATTTTAAGCTGTGAGCCATGGCGATGACCGCAAGTATGATAGCACCGATACTGTCTTGGTTATTTTCGTTGAGTTCTTTGACAAATGACCTGTCTATTTTTAGCCTGTCGATGGGTAATTTTTGTAAGTACGAAAGTGAGCTATAACCTGTTCCAAAGTCATCAATTGATACGCTCATGCCTAATTGACGCACTTGATTAAGCAGATAATGGGCTTTGTCGTAGCTGTCTATTAACACACCTTCGGTCAGTTCCAATTCCAAATTCCGTGGATTAACTCGCGCTTTGGTAATTGTGTCTTTAATAAACTCGAACAATTGACGATCGCTGACCTGGCGAGGCGATAAATTGATCGACAATTTGATGTCGTGGCCTTTTGCAGCCATACGATTCAATATTGCACACGCCTCTTTTATCACCCATTTTCCAATAGGAATAATCAAGCCTGTTTGTTCTGCCAGTGGGATAAACTCGTCTGGGGGGATTAAATCACCGTTTGCATGATGCCACCTGATCAGAGCTTCTGCTTTCATAATTTTATTACTGTCTAAGTCCAGCATGGGTTGTAAAAACAACTCAAATTGTTGATTTTCTATGGCATTACGCAGGGCATCTTCCATTTCAATGCGTTTACGAGAGGCGTCGATCAATTCTTTAGAATAAAATTCGATACAACTCAGTGCTTTTTTCTTTGCAGAATAAACCGCCAAATCTGCATACTTCATTAATTCTTCAGCGCTATGGGTATCTTTTGGAAAGGCGACTGCGCCAACATTTAAACCCACTTCACATTTCAGTCCAGAGCTTAAGTAGAAAGGTAAACAACTGGCGTTAATCAACTCTTCAGCAAATTTTACGCACTGCTCTTGGTCTAGTGACGAAATCTGAGAATGTGGGTGATTAACATCCATCATGACCGCAAATTCAGTACCGCCAATCTTGGCTATCACGTCATTTGCGTGGATGAGCGTATTGAGTCGCTTGGACAAGTCCCGAATGATTTCGTCACCCACTAAGTGGCCATGTAATTCGTTAATACGTTTAAACTGTTTAATGTCTATATACAATAAATAAAAGGGGCGGTTTTGCTGGATCTTCGTTTCCAGCTGTTGCCAAAAATACTGCCTATTTGGCAAGTTTGTAAGGGCATCAAAGTGGGTTAGCTTCTCGTTACGTTTAAGTAAATATTTAATTTGTGTTACATCGCTGACACTTAGTAACCAATTTTCTACCTTCAGAGCCTCATTTTTAATTGGATGAATAGATAACTTAAGCCACTTGCCTTGTTGTGGTGGATTTAACCAATAAATCTCGCCAGTCCACGAACTTGCGGTACTCAAAATACGTTCACATTCAGGGTATTGAGCTCTAAACAGTTCCAATAGTAATTTGTCTGCAGGTAGGTTGACTTTTATATTGGTATCATCAAATAGGGATCGTAAGGTTGCATTGCTATTTAATAGGTGTAAATCAGGATCAAGAATAGCCACACCCAAATCTGTTTGGGCCAATGCTTGTGCAACCGGTTGCTGCGCAGTTAGCGCTTGATTGCACTGGTTGCTAAGTAACTCGTCGAAACGAGCATGAAGATAGTCGTGTTGAGCAGATATTCTATCGGTTGATAATAACAACTCACGGGCAATCTGTAGGGTTTGCTGTTTTTGCCTATATTTGGCGTCTAATTTGTTAACGACTAGATAACCTTGGTGATCAGCGACAACCGCGCATGCTTCTAGCCGAATCAACTGAGACGATAATTGTTCTGACCACATACCAGACTCAATGCGTCCATTTTTGTCGGCGATCCAAAGGTTTTCGGCGTCAATTAAAAAGTCTTCCAAATAGGCTGAGTTTTGCTTAAAACTAAACACTTTGGCATTCACTGTTTCTGGCAGTAATTCATCCAGCCAATTTCCTGCATTATGCATAACTTGAAATTCAGAAACTGATACACGTTTAAAAACAACGCAGTCTATTAAACCTAAAGTAGTAAGCAGTGATGCGTCCATGGGACTGGTTACTCAGTTAATACGTGAGCAAGATAGGAGAACATGGTTTCGACACCTTCTCCAGTTTTTGCGCTAGTGTTAAAAAATTGCCTGAAGCCTTGTTTGATCTCTTCTAGTTCAGTTTCACTCCAATGCCAACTGGCTGGTAGATCTGACTTATTGATAGCCAGTACGCCAGGAACGTCAGTGACCTCTTTAACCATTTCTAGTATTTCTAAGCCTTCCACCAATGATTGTGAACGTGTGTGGTCAGTAACAATGATAAAAGCCGAAGCACCGCGTAAATATTTAGCCTGAAACCCACAGTAGCGGTCAATGCCTTCAATATCCCAAATCATAAATTGCACAGTCTGTTTGGCCGTTTCAATTTGTTTTTTGTCAATCTTAACGCCAATCGAAGTGAGATATTTTTCTGAGAAAATACCTTCCACGTATTGCTTAACCAAGCTGGTTTTACCCACTCCAGTAGCGCCTAACAGGCATATTTTCTTTTGGATCATGATTGTCCTAATTGTTGCATGCTTGTTTGCTCTTTTCTTTATCAACAGGTGACATTAACCACCTCCAAAATACACTACATTAAATAATACTTTTCGGGCACCCTCTTTGCTTGTTTTTAATTCAATAACGCCCAAGCCAATAGCATTTAGGCGGCTAGTTGCTACACCTAGTTCTTGCAGTTTTAACTTAACATTGTCAGCACGTTTTTGACTTAACTCTTTGTTAAAAGATGCGCTGCCGACAGTGTCGCTTGCACCCATGATGATTAAACCCAACGACAACTCTTGCTGCTCGGCAACTTCAATTAAGTTATTAAGTTGTTGTGTTATCTCAATTAATTTTTCTAAAGCCGACTCTGACAAATCACTTCGTGCAGGCTCAAAAGCAATGGAAATCCGCTCTATTTTTGCAATGTTTAAATCTAAAATCGCTCTAATTAACTCGGGATCATTGGCCGCTTTATTCTCGGTTCCTTCGATAATTAAATCGTCCAGCAAAGTAGCGTTGAAAATTAGCCCAGGCAGCTTTGCTAATTCACCTTGTAACCGTAATTTTTTTAAATTGCTGGACTTACCCTTAAATTTTGGCAAATTACCTACCCATTCAAGACTAATGTTTGGGTAACGAGCAACAACAAGCTCTGCCTTGTGTTTGATGAGTAAAGGATCAAGAGATAAATAAGCTCTTTCTTTGAGTATCACCCGACTGCTATCTATCGACTGTTGTTGTAACCATTCTTGCACAGACTGCGCCGCGGGGTCTCGTAATACCTCAAGGCGTATTTTTTCTAGGCCAGCGGTATCTAAGTTGGTGAGCAGAATACCTGGGGCGTTATCAATTTGGCTCACATGGTTCATCAGCTCATGTGATTGCCAACGTTTTGTCAGCAAAAAACCACATCCAATTAGTAACAATAAAACCAATGACCAAGCCATCCATGGGCGTTTAGGTGGTTTTTTTGCAGATTTTAATACTGTCATCAGGCAGTCCCTTAACTGATGCTCACTTTCATTAAAAGGTACTGAATCACCATTAAAATTGTCTAGCTCTTTATCGTAAAGTTTATGAATTTCTTCTAATGTTTGCTGCAGTTGATTGGCTACGCCTTGAGGCATGTTACCGGTTATCGCCGCGACCACTGAGGCTTTAGGACCTTTTTTTAATAATAGGGTAAAATTATCGGTACGCACCACATCAAGATTTTGTTGGGGGCTATTCATCTTGGCGGTAAAAGAGTCTGAAACAAAATCATTTATGGCGGTCAGCATCGACGAAACCATGTCTGCATCAGCTTCAAGCTCCAATCCTAAAGAGACTGAATTTAATAGAAGCCCTGTTTCACGGTGGATCAAAAATACCTGCTCAACGCGAAAAGCAAAGGTTTGACTAGCCGCATATTGAGAAAATGTGACGCCAGATTGCCATGCTTTAAATCGCCAAGTTAGACCCTCAATGGTCAAACTATTTTCCATCAAGGTATTGGTCTTTTCTAATAGTTCGGTAATAAATGCGGCAACAGATTTTCTAACTAAGCTACCTACTAGAGGGTATAAATAACCAACAAATTTTTCACTGTTATTCGCTACTGACTTTTCTATTGATTTTTCAACCAAAGGTAAAAGTACTTTTTTCACCGAGCCATCGCGTTTTTCTCGGTCATGTAATGCTTCAGAAACCACTTCTGCAACTAATTCACGAGCATTCTCTTCTAGGGCTTGTTTGACGTGCTGCCCGTCTTTACCTAATACCAGTTCGCGGATTTTTTGCATCTGTTCGGTATCAGGTTTGTTAGGTTGCTGCTCGTTTGAGTGTGCCATTAATGTGGCTACTCACCTTCATCTGTTGCAAGGTCGCTTGCCACTGTGGCCAGCAATTTCGCCAAGGTTTTGCGATCGGTTTTATTTGCATTGAGCTCGTTAGACACTTGGGTAAGTTTTTCCAATGCCTGATTAAGTTGTTCGCTGAATTTCACCGTTAAGCTGTGAATTTCTTTATCTACCCGATCGTGTAAATCGTCATTTTCCTGCTTGCTATTTGCTTCGACCATTTCCAGCTCAGAGGAAATCTTGTCGGCATAAGTATTCAACTCAGCCGTTTTTGCATCTTGTCCTTGGTCGGCCAATGCAAGCTTATCCTCTAGTTTATTAAAACTTTCGGTTATTGTGGTTTGTAAACTTAGGGTGTTTTCTTCAAGGCTCAACTGCATTTTTTTGAAGGCGTCATCAGTATGCTGTTGTAATGCACTAATACGTTGTTCTATATCATTTTTGGCATCTCCAAAAACAATTTGCCGTAAACTTTCTAACTCGCTTGAGGCCACGAAATCTGTGGTTTGAGGGGTTTGATTTTTAGTGTCTGTGGCACTTTTTTTATCAGCCATGTTACAAATCCTCTGCTTAATTAATGTTATCAACAAGTTATGGTGATATTTAATACCCAACATCATGCACAGGTTTGTATGAAAATTAAACTGTTTTCAAGTGTTTAGGTATAAAAATGTCATAATGTTTGCAAGCTCAACTGACGAATAGTTTGATTTTTAACAACACTAGTCCAAAATAGCAGTTTTCCCGTACTCAATTCCTAATAAGCACACATTCACCCCTTTTAACATCACCAAGAGTTTTCCATGAAATACCAAGGTAGTCCTACTTTCACCCATAATCAAAACGATAAAGTGGGCGTGTTAATCACTAATTTAGGCACACCTGATGCGCCTAAAAAGGCCGAATTAAAACGCTATTTGAAAGAATTTTTGTCTGATCCAAGGGTGGTGGAAATACCAAGGCTAGTGTGGTGGATGATTTTGAATCTTGTCATCTTGAACATTCGACCTAAACGCTCTGCTAAAGCGTATTCTACAGTGTGGACTGAGCGTGGCTCACCACTTATGTTTCATACCCATGACCAAGCAAATGCCTTGCGAGCTAAGTTACAGCAACAATACAGCGACAATATAGTAGTGGATTTTGCGATGCGTTATGGCTCACCTTCAGTGGACTCGGTTGTCGATAAAATGTTGCGCCAGGGCGTTCGAAAATTAGTTGTGTTGCCCTTATATCCACAATACTGCGCTTCAACTACTGGCTCTACTTTTGATGCTATTGCCCAGAGTTTTAGTAAAAGACGCTGGATCCCCGAACTGCGTTTTGTTACCCATTATCATGACAACCCTGATTATATACAGGCTGTGGCAGACAAAATTCAAAACCATTGGCAGCAACATGGCCGAGCAGATAAATTAATCTTTAGCTATCACGGAATTCCCAAACGCTACTTGTTAAATGGTGACCCTTATCACTGCGAGTGTCATAAAACTTCACGGCTTATCGCAGCCACCTTAGGTCTAAAAGATACTGAGCATTTTACCAGCTTTCAATCACGTTTTGGTCGTGAGGAATGGCTAAAACCCTATACTGATCATTCACTTAAGGAATTTTCAGAGCAGGGTATTAAATCGGTACAAATTGTTTGCCCAGGGTTTTCTGCTGATTGTTTAGAAACCATTGAAGAGATTGGTGAGGAGAATCGTGACTATTTTCTTGACGCTGGCGGTGAACGTTATGAATATATTGCCGCACTCAATGCCGATAAAGACCATATTCAAGCACTTGCTAAATTACTTGAGACTCATTTGCAAGGCTGGGCAATGACACCGGAAGACACTAAACAGCGCAGTGAACTGGCAAAAGCTAAAGGTGCCGAAAAATAGAAAAGTACCTTATATTGCCTAGTGTTCCAAACAAGACCGGTTGGTCAGTGTGTGTTAACATAATTGTTACATTGTGATGTTACTCAGCTCACAGACAAGATAAAAATAATAATTTACTTATTAAATAATAATCAAAAATGCCGCGCAGACCCTTTTATGGGTGGATAAGACGGATGCAGAACAGGAACGTCAATGTCTACACAAAACCTCACTGACCAAGTTTTGGTTCACACCCCATTTTTTACTAACGACGCCACAGTGATGGGAATTTTGGCAATTTTACTGGGTTTAGTATTTTATACTGCCAATAGTCAAGTTGCTTTTTGGCGCAAATTTTATATGTTTGTGCCCTCAGTGTTACTTTGTTATTTTTTGCCATCTCTGCTCAATACTTTTGGCTTAATCGATGGTGAGAACTCTCAGCTTTATTTCGTGGCCTCACGTTATCTGCTGCCAGCCTGTTTGGTGTTATTAACCATTAGTGTCGATTTAAAAGCGATTGCGAAATTAGGCCGTAAAGCGGTTATTTTATTTTTCACGGGTACCTTGGGCATTGTGATTGGTGGCCCCATTGCTCTGTTGTTGGTGTCGATTTTTTATCCTGAACTGTTAGGTGTAGATGGTCCCAACGCAGTTTGGCGAGGCATGACAACCGTTGCAGGCAGTTGGATTGGTGGCAGTGCCAACCAAGCCGCAATGAAAGAAATTTATGGTGCAGGCGATCAGATGTTTTCGGCTATGGTGACGGTTGATATCATAGTCGCCAACCTATGGATGGCAGTATTATTAATCATGGCAGCAAACGCCAAAGCCATAGATGCAAAAACAGGTGCCGATACCTCAGCCATTGATGAACTTAAAGATAAAGTGAAGAGTTTTCAGGCTGAACATTCGCGCATCCCGAGTCTCACTGACATTATGTTGATTGTGGCTGTGGGATTAGGTGTAACAGGTTTTGCCCATATGTTTGCCGATACTATTACCCCGTACTTTATTGAAAATTTTCCCGGATTAGGTAAGTTCAGTTTTCACAGTAAGTTTTTTTGGATGATTATTTTTGCTAGTAGCGTTGGTGTGGCACTGTCTTTTACTAAAGTTCGGCGCTTAGAAGGAGCGGGCGCTTCAAAGATAGGTTCAGCCTTTTTGTATATCTTGATTGCTACTATTGGTATGAAGATGGACATCACTATGATCGCAGATCAGCCGTTGTTTTTTGTGATTGGTGCAATTTGGATGTTAATCCATGCCTCTCTTATGTTGATTGTTGCCAAACTTATTAAGGCGCCGTTATTTTATATGGCAGTAGGCAGTCAAGCCAACGTCGGCGGTGCCGCTTCGGCACCAGTAGTGGCATCTGCTTTTCATCCTTCATTGGCGCCCGTTGCCGTTATGTTAGCAGTCTTAGGTTATACAGTGGGCACTTACATGGCTTGGTTTTGTGGCCAAATATTACAAAGCATTAATTGAGTGAATAAACGATGAGTCAGACCCCTCAAGCGCCAAATGCTTTACTTAGAGCGCAAAAATTAGCTAATTTGACCGATACCAAATTACGCATACCTATTATAGGTGTACGCGTAGGATTGGATTTCCTAGTCGGTCTTATTCCCGTCGTTGGTGACTTAATAATGGTTGGGGTATCCTTGAGTATTGTTGCTATGGCAAAAAGCATACAGGTGCCCCGAGCTTTAAGAATAGCGATGTTGCGTAACATCGCTATCGACTTTCTGCTTGGTTTAATTCCATTTGTGGGTGATGTGGTGGATTTATTTTATAAATCTAACCAAAAAAATGTACGTATTATGGAAAAATGGTGGGTTAAGCAAAATCATCAACAAATCCAATCAAATAGCCAACAAGCCGTTGAACAGTGGCAACAGTCACAGAACAATTAAAAATACTTACTCAGGAACACAGTGAGTCTGTAAATCTTCTAATTTGACAATGGCTAAACAAGCTTGGTTAGTTGCTGATAACACTACTTTAGGGGCGCAGTTGGCAATAAAGGCTTCTTGCCATCGGGCAGCACACAAGCACCACTTATCTCCTTCTCGTAATCCAGCAAATTGATATTCTGGTATGGCAGTGGATAAGTCATTGCCTCTGGATTTCGAAAATTCTAGAAAATTTTCAGTAACAATGGCGCAAACACTATGATTGCCATGATCGCTAGAAGGGACATAACAAAATCCTTCACGGGTAAAACCGCCATTTCCGCAGCAAAGTTTCAGTGGCTGGCCTAATACATTTTTTTCGTTTGCCATAGATATCCTTAATTAATCTTAGTTGAGAGTGTGACAGATTATATCAGCCTTGAGTTGGAATAAGTTTCTTGATGAAACTCTCTTTGTGGATCCGCAATACATTTAGGCTACATTATTGGTTATGATGGTTAATCGGTTACAACTTATTCTCACACAAGGATCACTATGAAAATATACGATACTAGTACCGCACCCTCGCCAAGAAGGGTACGCATTTTTTTAGCAGAAAAAAATATTTCAATGGAATATGTGCAAGTGGACTTACAAAAGGGTGAAAATATATCACCACAAATGCGCGCTAAAAATCCCGTGGGTAAAATACCTGTTCTTGAATTAGACGATGGCACTTGTATCAGTGAAGGTGCGTCGATTTGTTTATATTTTGAGGAACTGTATCCAGAAATCAACCTATTGGGGCGAGATGCTCTAGAAAAAGCAACAATAGATATGTGGCACAGGCAAGTTGAATTGTACTTTTTTGGTCAAGTAGGTATGTGTTTCCAACATACAACGGGCTATTTTAAAGATCGTATGACACCCGTTAAAGAATACGGCGAAGTAGCGGGTAAAAATGCTGTTGGTTTTCTTAAGGTGTTAGAAAAACGTTTGGCCGAGTCTGAATATATTGCCGCTGACCGATTCACCATTGCCGACATTACTGCTCTGTGTGCAGTGGATTTTGCCCGAGTCGTTAATATTAAAATCACTGATGAACAACCGAATCTACAACGTTGGTATGCTGCAGTGAGTAGTCGTCCTAGTGCAAAAGCCTAGTTTTACCCAGAGAGATCGGATCGTAGGATGGATATTTCACACAGCATCCCGCGCGGCGGCCGCATGCTGTACGACTTACTTTTAGCCAACAGCAGCAAAAAGTAAACAAAAAATGCCGCTCAAGGGCAATGCTCTTCATCCAACTATTACTTAAATTTAGCAGGTCGCGCTGAGCCGTTCCCGACGGCGCACCGCTCAATCGCCTATTCCTGGCGACAGCCCCACTAAATTGAAGTAATAGTTGGCGAGCCTTGAGTCGAGGCTAAATCAAAAGCAAAAGATTAAAACAATCAATCGCGCCATCTTTTCGTAAGGTCATCGTAGGCATCGATTCTTCGGTCCCTAAAATACGGCCAAATGCGTTTGATTTGTTCGGTGCGCTTAAGGTCAATTTCAACCATTAAGTTTTCTTCGGTATCACTACTGGCTTGCGCTAGGATTTCTCCTTGTGGACCTGCAATAAAGCTTTGCCCCCAAAATTGAATGCCAGTATCCCCGGCGACAGGAGAGGCTTCGAAACCTGTGCGGTTAGCGACTACAACAGGTAACGAGTTAGCCACGGCATGAGAGCGTTGTATGGTTTGCCATGCGTCATGCTGGCGAGTTTGTTCTGCTGGCGTGTCGTTTTTATCCCAGCCGATTGCGGTAGGGTAAAACAACATATCGGCCCCGGCCATGGCCATTAATCTTGCTGCTTCTGGATACCATTGATCCCAGCATACCAACACACCCAGTTTGCCTACGCTGGTTTGGATCGGTTCAAAGCCCATATCACCGGGAGTAAAATAAAACTTCTCGTAAAATCCAGGATCGTCAGGGATGTGCATTTTGCGATATTTGCCTACTAAACCTTGTTGGCGATCAAATACAACGGCCGTGTTGTGATACAAACCCGAGCCACGTTTTTCAAACAATGAAGTGATTAGCACTATGTCTAATTTGGCTGCTAGAGCTGCAAAATAGTCTGTAGCGGCGCCAGGTATGGGTTCTGCCAGGTCAAAATAATCGGTGTTTTCTTGCTGGCAAAAATATAAGGTGCTATGCAACTCTTGCAACATTACCAACTCGCAACCTTGGGCAGCCAATACACTCACTTGCTCGGCACTGCGTGCCCAATTTTGATTTTTATCGTTACTGGCGACGGCTAGTTGTACCACGCCGACCTTTACACTGCTTTTATTCATATACATAGACTCCATTAGCACAAGATTGCAAAATATCTGGCTTTAGTATGCCACAAGGTATTTGCATGCTTATACAGTGTAAACTACCAAATTGCTGAACTAAAGGCAGGCAATTTATCGGCACAATAGTAAATCTAGGATAGGCGTTTTGTATCACCTGCATGGCCAATTGATCTTCTTTTTGTTGATAAATAGGGCATAAAATATGCTGATTGGAAATCAAGAAATTAGCATACGAAGCAGGAAGTCTGTCGCCCTGAGAATTAACAATGTGGGGTAGGGGTAACTCAAATATTTGATGAGTAGGAAAGTCTTGCTGACATTCTTTGACTAAGGCGGCCAAGCCCAGAAAATGACTGTCATCTGGGCGATTAAAAGCCGATTGTATAACCAGACCATTATCTGGGGTAAAACGTACTAAGGTATCAATATGTCCGTCGGTATCATCACCTTCTAAATGGCCATTTTGTAAAATAATACTCTGCTTAGCACCTAAAAATAGCGCAAAATCCTGCTGATAAGAAACAAGGGATTTATCACCATTACGTTTGGGATTAGTCAGGCATAATTTGGTAGACAACAATGTGCCATACTGGTCAATTTCCAATGCGCCACCTTCAACTACTAGATCAACGGATTTGATGGGTTGCAAACAAAGTTGGCTCAGCACCAGCTGATTGATCTGATTGTCTTTCGCGGCATCAAATTTTTGACCCCAACCATTAAATCTAAACTCCATAGCTTGCAAACCTGATTGATTCCCACAGCTTAAAAACCCGTAGTCTCTTATCCAAGTATCATTGTAATCAGCACTGATTATTAAAACCTGGCTAGATTGATTTAAGCGACTTAAACAATTTTTAATCTCGTTACTGCGCACCAACAACACAACATTGGTTTTAGCTAGGTTAAGTGATTCAATTATTGTTAAGTAAACATTTTGCACCTCGTCTAGCCAAGGCTGCCAATCGGTATATTGATCTGGCCAAGCCAGCATCACGGCTTCTTGTGGAGTCCATTCGGGTAATAGTTGGTAATTGTCAGTCATACAAATCGTTCGTTCAAAATTTTTGAGGATTATAATACCTACAAAGCTTGGCGTCTTGTTTTGCTTTTTTATCTAGCTAATTTTATCCAGCTAATCTACCAAAACAGACTTTAAAGCTGTTAACAAGGTTTAACAAACACAGATTACACAGGTATTTATAGAAATTAGCCGGGCTTTTTTAGACTGATTATCTAGCTTTCATGTGTTTTTAAGTTCTTTTTAATATAAGAGGCTTGCTAAAACCCCTATCTTTCAAAGAGTTAAAATTGTCACATTATTTTAACTCTTTGTTTTACATGGTTTTTACTAGAACTACACAATAAAAATACAGAAATATATTATCCGATCAGTCATAAATATCCTGCGGTTTGTGGCCGTATTTATCAACTAACTGGAGAATACTCATGAAAAAACTAATCGTTTTATCCGCACTATCAATGGCTATATGTGCACTCAATGTTAGTGCAAAACTGGGTTCATCCGACAATGTGAAGTATGCCGGTGACTTAGCATTTAAAAACTTTTGCGAAGCCGTGGTCAAGGATGATGTCAATATGCTCAAGCGTAGTATCAGAAGCAAAGTAGGCTCAGTGGCAAGCAGTAGCCAAAGGGTTTTGGAAACCATAACTGCTACCGATGGAATGGAATGTAATGGAGTGGGACTTGTGTCTTTCTCACAACAACGCAAGGCAACACAAGTGTATAAATATCTTTCTAATGAGAAGTAAATTGTACCCGCAAAATAAAACGATCAGTCCATTACTTGTAAGGGTTATGGGCTGATTTTTATGCTACTGATAACTTTTTTCACAGGCGGCTGCCACGAGTTGGTTGTAAGTGGCTGCGTATTGATACAACTTTTTGCGTAAACTTAATTCGTCTTCAGACTGGAGTGCATCACTACTATTGGCCAGCAGTCGATAACCACATCGTTGTTGAAGTGTGGACGAGCCACTATCGATTCCTGGAAAAGAGCTGACTCTGCCAGCAAATGCCAACAAGGTGAAATCTTGTTTTTCGATGGCGAAATTGGCATCAGCTCGAGGATCTGCATAGGGTAACCATTTAAGATCAGCAGTTTGGCGGTAATCAATATCCTGATTTTGATTATTTTGAGTTGCCTCAGATGTTTCAGATAAAGATGAGGTGTTGGTTTGACTACAGCCTAGAGTCAAACAACTGATACCAGTAGCAAGCATCAAAGAAAATAACCGCTTATTCATAACTGCCCTTAAAAGACGAGGTGGAATGGGGATATGTATATAGCTTTACAGAAAAACAAAGAAAAGACAAAAGGCTTAGTAACAACATACCGCCACCGCCGGAATTACCCGAGTTACCAGAAACTACCGGAACCGCATTAACTCGAATATTAATCCTAGCTTGGTCGGTTAAGGTGCCGTCTGATACAACATAGTCTATTGATTCGTTACCGGTAAACTCCGCTGCAGGGGTATAAGTTAACTGTTGATTTAACACGGCCACTTGACCCTGACCAGCATAGCTAAATGAAGCAATGCTTAGCACATCCATGTCTATGTCATTGTCGTTACTTAATGGGTTAATAGTTGTGGTTGTACTGTTTTGTTGGATTGAAATAGTGTCGTTGGTTGCAACAGGGGCATCATTGACTGGGATTACTTGCACTTGAAGCGCAAATAGGTCGCTGTCTAACTCACCATCATTAACAACCACCATAACGATTAATAGTCCGTTAAAGTCTGAATTCGGTGTGAGGGTTTGTTGACTGATACTAAAATTATCACCATTTTGTATTCTCAGGCTGAAGTCTTGTGGATAGGCGGAGTCAGCATCAGATACATTTAAATCAGTAAATTCAATTTGTCTTTCTGAGTCTTCGTCAAGGCTAACAGTATTTTGACTGTCTATTGAAGGGGTAACAGGGTCAGCCTCAATAATCGGAAATGCTTGTGCGCTCAGAGCGTAAAATACGTTGTTGCTACACCTCAATAACAGGCGTGCGTTTGCACTGACAACATTTGGCACCCGGATATCTTGTTGCCCATCATTGGGTGTTTGTAGCAATACTGTGCTTTCAATAGGATTATCTAAGTCTGTCACCAACATAATATCGACATCGGCACAATTAATCGGTGCGCTGGCTGTGTCGCCGATATCCCAGGTCACAGTTTGTGTTGTTAATCCTTGCCATTGAGTAGGGGTATCAAGGCTAAATGTTTGGCTGGTTGTTGTCACATTTAACACTAGGTCTTGTTGATTAACCCCGCCCTTGTTGTCTCTGACGGTTAACCTAAAATGCAAATCTCGGTCGGTAGTGGCATACGTTTCTCCTAGGCTGGTTTGTCCTTTGAGTACGTCGTTAAACTTGGGAAAGTATCGCTGGGCTGAATCTATTGGGCTAAAAGAACGAAACAGCGGGTTGCTGCCATTGTCACTATTGAGTTGGTTAAGATTATTTGTGGCTCCCAACGTCCCACCATTATCGAATTGTTCCCAGATGTAGGTCAGGGCATCGCCATCCGCATCTGTGGTAGTGGCATTGAGTACAAAAGGTGTGTTGGCGGGAATGCTATAAGCGGCTTGTGTTAGCTGAATTTGCGGAAGGGCATTGTTTATGTCTGTTTCAACACCGCAGTTTCGCCGGGAGAAAGCGTCGACATGGTGACGAATGTTTTTAATGGATATGGCATGAAAATAGGGGTCACTGTCATCTTGCAGATCTTGTGCGCCACAGATACCCGCATATGACATGATGGTTGAGCCACTACCCGGCTCGTAAGCGGAGGTATGGTTGCGTTGGCCCTCGGCACAACTTTCAGAGTTAGTGGCGTTAAAGCTATGAGATGCACCTAACTGATGGCCTAATTCATGCGCTACTAAGTCAATATAAAATCGTTCACCCTGAGGATTGAACAAGCCGGTGTAGCCGCGAGCTTTAAAGTCACTGTCACACACTACGCCTACAAATGCCAGTCCCCCACCACTAGTGCCGAGTAGGTGGCCTATATCGTAGTTTTGAGAACCAATTGCTTGGTCTACAATATTCTGATTTATCTCGATGTCGGTGGCGGCATCGGAATTAGTGTAGGGATCGTTAGTCCCATCAAAAAATATGATGTCTTGGTTGTCAATCAATTCAAATTGTATGGCTAAATCGACTAAAAAAACCTGATTGATGCGGTTCACCAAATTCATTAACTCTGCCAGTACATTTTTGCTGGTTCCGCCTAACGTTTGGGTGTATTCACCTGTTGTGCTAATGGCCAGTTTATAAGTGCGTACAGTATCGCCAGCAGCGACGGATTTTTGCGCTGATTTGGATTTATTTACTTGGGGTTGTGTGAGTAAAAAATCAGCAGTGAGTTTTACTGTTTCAGATGTTGCAGGCGCATCTTTGTACCAATAACTTGCATATTCCACTGTGTCATCATGATGTCTGGGTGACAGTAGCATCCATTGATTGTTGTAACGAAAAAAACCAAACAAACCTAGATGCGAAATACTAAATCGGCCGATGTTTTGGGGTTGCCCTACTTGCTGAGCTTGATAGGTCATGAAGTCGGGATATTGTTCGGCTAAATCGTCACTTAAAATAGCTGATGGGTTGAGTTTTACCGATATGCTCGAGCCGTTAGGCAGAGGCAATATGATCTCAGTGGTTAAGCGTAAATTAGCAAAGGTGTTGTTTAAAACCGCTTGGTTTATCTGTATATATCTGGCTTTTTCAGCCACGACCCGTAAAGGTTTGGTTTGCATTGACTTACTTTGCGCTGATTTATCTTGCCACAAGGTTTCGCTTTGTACGGAAAAATTGATAAAACTGAGGATAAATAGCAGAAAAAACTGACGGGTAATCACCCCCCTAGATAGCGTCATTGAACTTCGCATAGTTACCTCTTAGACCAAGTAAAACCTATAAAAATCGCCAAATTTCCAGCATTTTGAATCCAACACATGTAAGTTTAGCTGGCAATGGATGCTAGTAAGTTTTCAATCTGTTGAATAGCAAATTCTACTTGGGCTATTTGTTCTGCTGCAGACAGCGCAAAGTCTAACCCTAAAATACTTTTGATGTGAAACTCGCTTTTCAGCAGACTAAAAAAAGTCACCGCGCATTTATACGCCATTTCATCCGTAATAGGTTGATTTGCAAATTTTATAAAACACTTAGCCAAATATTCTAAGCTATGTTTGGGTCCCGCTTGGTAGAATAATTCGGCGACTCTGGGGTTGCTGTTTACTTCGCCTATTATGACTCGATAAATGGCAATCACTTGGTCGTCGTGCAATAACTTAACTATCTGCAAGCCTCGTTCCCGTAATACTTGAACCAAACTGTAGTTTGCATCTTCGAGGTGTCTATTATCTAGTTGATATTCGGCACATTTATTTTCAATCACAGCCAAGAATAATGCTTCTTTATTACTGAAATGGGAATAAACCGTTTGCTTTGAAACGCCCGATTTTTTGGCCACCATTTCCATCGAGCAACCACCATACCCACTGCTTAAAAAAAGATCGCTGGCTGCTTCAAGCACTTGTTTACGCTTTTCTGCACTCTTTGGCCTCCCTGCTTTATTGGGTTGTTTATTTAACAACGATTAACCTCTACTGATTTAAAAAAGCATTTGCAACATTCAGATTATACATTACTATATATCAAACTAGACAGTCTAGTATTTAATTCACTAAACCCATAGAGAACTTTATGACAAGTGCTAATCAGTTACCACAACAACCAAGCTACAAAAGACATTTGATTTGGTTGGTCCCACTTATTGCTCTGATTGCCTTAGTATTGTTAATGAAAGCATCTGGCAATGGCCAGACACAGCAAGTTCCTACTAACGCTAAAAAACATTTGGTCAACGTAATGCCTATTGAATGGCATCAGCAATATGTACAAAAACGTTTAGTTGTTGGCCGTGCAGAAGCCCAACAGACAGCGGCTTTAGGTTTTGACTTAGGCGGATCTGTAGTAAATATCTGGGTTGATGAGGGGCAAAAAGTCTCCCAAGGACAAATATTAGCTGAATTAGACAACCAAAGGCATAGGGCGCAAATGAGTGAGTTGTCTGCCATTTTAAAGCGTGCTAATTCGGAAGCCAATTTGGCTGAACTTTCACTTAAGCGTGTAGTTGAACTGGTGGATAAAAAACTTGAGTCAGCGCAACGTTTGGACGAAGCAACAGAGTCGCTTAATGCAGCCAAGGCTTTCGTTGACGAAATTGTAGCCCGTAAGCAAACCTTGCAAGTTGACATAGGTAAAACTAAGTTGCTGGCACCTTTTGGTGGCAATGTTGTCAGCCGTTTAGTGGATAAGGGCACTGTGGTTGGCAATGGGCAAACAATATTTCATATACAACAACAGGGTCAACTAGAAGTCAGGTTTGCCCTTCCAAGGGATTATGGGAACACACTGGTTGTAGACCAAGTTATCACAGTGGCGAGTCAATCTAAGCAACGGCTAGGTAAAATTAAATCTATTGCTCAGCAGCGCAGATTAGATACGCGTACTGTAGATGTCATTGTTAGTTTGACCGAGCCAAACCTGTCGATTTTACCCGGTGACTTATTCCATATGGATATCAGCAGCGACATAGCCGCGTCAGGATTTTGGGTGCCACGGCAAGCCTTAGTTAGCGGTGTGAGGGGGTTATGGAGCCTGTTTGCCGTTGAAGTCATAGATGGTGAACAGCAATTAGTGGCTAAGTTAGTTGAGATGATCCATGCAGATGACAAAAAAGCCTTTGTGCGCGGTGCTCTGCAGGAGGGTGAGCCTATCGTCATTGAAGGTGTGCAACGGCTGGTGCCGGGACAGAAAGTGACAGTAGGTGAGAGCATTCTCACTCATGTTATTACAGGTTCACTGTAATGCCACAGCCAATGCAAACAAATAGTCAGCAGCACTATCCTTGGTACAGCTTGTTTTTCAGCAATGGGCACCTGTTAGTATTAAGTATTATGGTGTTGTTCGTGGCGGGTTTATCAGCGATTAATAATATTCCGCGTTTAGAAGATCCCAGAATAGATACCCGCAATGTATTAGTGATTACGCCCTATCCGGGTGCATCTGCAGAGCGGGTTGAGGCACTTGTCACAGACGTGATTGAAGATGAACTTAGACAATTACACGAAATTAAGGAAATAAGATCTACCTCCCGTTCTGGTACTTCTATTGTTTCTGTTGAGTTACAGGCATGGGTCGACAATAGCAGTAACGAACAAATTTTTTCCAAGATCCGTGATGGCCTAAGCAACGCTAAACTCAAGTTTCCTCAAGGAGCCGGTGATCCCTTTCTTGATGAGCGTAGGGGCGCCACTGCTTTCACCTTAATAGTGGGGCTCCAAGCGGCACCAGGTTATGTCACACCCTTATCTATTATTAGCCGCATGGCAGAGCACTTATCTGATCAACTGCGTAATGTGCCTGGCACTGAATTGGTGCGAGTTTACGGTGAGTTAGACGAAGAAATTCAAGTCACTATTGATCCTCAACAGCTAACAAGTTCTGGCTTAAGCATAAGCCAAGCAAGTGCTCTAATTGCTGGGGCTGATCCCAAAACTCCAGCCGGGATAATGTATTCCTCTGAACAAAATATGCGCATTCAAGTTGCCCAAGAATTAGACAGCGTATCCACTATTAGAGACTTACCCTTACGGGCAACCGAACAAGGAGCATATTTGCGCTTAGGTGACATAGCTTCAGTTAAAAGGGGCGCGCGTTTGCCCGTTAATGACATAGGTTTGGTTGATGGGCAGCAGGTAATTTTTGTAGCATCACGAATGCAAACTACCTTACGAGTAGATACATGGACAAACAATGCTAAACAGATTATTGAATCGTTTAATAGTCAATACGGTGGCACTGTAGCTGCGAATATCGTATTTGAACAGAATATTTACACCCAGACGCGCTTATCTGAGTTAACCATAAACTTGCTGCTCGGTAGCTTAGTGGTTATGGCCGTGGTCTTTATTTTTATGGGTATAAAAGCGTCATGGATAGTGGGGTTGTCACTGCCTTTGTGTGCCGCTTTTGCGATTTTTTCACTCAGCTTTTTTGATGAACAAATTCACCAAATGTCGATTTTTGGCATCATCATCGCGATTGGTTTGCTGATTGATAACGCCATTGTGATTACTGATGAAATTCGCAGTAAATTAGTTAATCCTGATATCAGCCGTATCGATGCATTAACCCAAAGCATCCAACATTTATTTGTACCCTTATTAGCATCAACCTTGACCACTATTTTAGGCTTTATGCCGATTTTTTTATTGCCAGGCAATATTGGTGATTTTATCGGTTCAATCGCAATTAGTGTGGTGATGGCTTTAATTGGATCACTGTTTATTTCACTTACTATTATTGCGGCCCTCGCAGCCCGATTTTTACCCAGACAGTCAGAGGTGTCGTCGGCTTGGTATTCCATTGGCATACAAGCACCCTCTATTAGTCTTGGCTACAGAAACGCGCTGCAAAAAGCATTAAAGAGACCTTTGTTGGGTATAGTGGCTTGTATTGTTATTTCGCTTTCTGGATTTATCTTGGCAGGGCAACTTGGCAATGTATTTTTCCCTAGTGCAGACAGAGATCAATTTGAAATTTACTTGTGGATGCCAGAAGGCACGGCTATTCAGCAAACCCAAGTAGTGGTGAAAAGTGTCGATGAATTGATCCGTAAAAAGCCACAAGTGGCGCAACTAAGTTGGTTGGTGGGCGGTTCATTTCCATCGGTGTATTACAACCAAGTGATGAATAAAGATAATTCATCTCACTATGCCAATGCTGTGGTGAAAGCAAAAAGTGTATCGATTGCCAAAACTCTGATAGGTGAATTGCAAACTGAGTTAGATCAAGCTTACCCGCAAACTAAAATTGTGGTGCGAGCATTTGGTCAAGGCCCACCTGTATCTGCGCCAGTAGGGCTAAAAATATTTGGGCCAGATATCAATATTCTAAATGCCTTGGGTGAGCAGGTGAGATTGGCCATGTCGCAAACACCGGGGATCTCCCATTCTATTGCTTCGGTTACTTTTGGTGAGCCTGAGTGGGTGCTTGACGCAACGCAAGATGCGAGTCAAATGGCAGGCTTATCCTTAGTTGATGTAGCCCAACAACTACAATATGCACTCGACGGCAAAATAGGCGGCTCGATATTAGAAGGCACCGAAGAAATTCCTGTAAGAATCCGCGTAGCAGACCAACTAAGGGGTGACCTGTCACAAATTCAGAGCTTACCTTTGCTAAGTGAAAAACTCCTTAGCCAAGGTGTGTCGATGCCGATATCTGCATTAGGTGATTTTATGCTTAAACCGACAGTGGCAGGTATTACTCGACAAAACGGTGAGCGCGTAAACAACGTCGAAGCATTTTTACTACCGGGCGCCACAGCCATAGATGTGGGTGAGCAGGTATTAAAAAAATTAGAAGATACGAACTTTCATATGCCCAAAGGTTACCGTTTTCAAATGGCGGGCGATGCTGACGAACAACAAGAGGCGCTAGGCCAATTAGCCACTTATGCGCCGGTTTTGTTGGTGTTGATGATCACCACCTTAATATTGTCGTTTCGTAGTCTGCGATTGGCCTTAGTGATTGGCTCAGTGGCGGTTTTGTCAGTGGGCTTAGGCATGTTTAGCCTTTGGCTTTCTGGTTTACCTATTGGGTTTAACCCTTTACTAGGGTGCGCTGGACTGATTGGTGTGGCGATCAATGGCTCAATTGTGGTGATAGCGGCGATCAATGCCAATCCACAAGCAAAAGCAGGGGATATCAGGCAAATTGTCGAAGAAACTATGGGCTGTAGTCGGCATATTTTGTCGACTACTTTCACTACTGTGGGTGGCTTTATTCCCATGTTGTTATTTAGTGAGGGGACATTTTGGCCACCATTAGCAGTAGTATTGGCTGGTGGTGTGGGGTTCTCGATTATTTTATCTTTGGTTTTTACTCCTTTAGTTGTGTCTATATCCATACGACCTCAAAACCCGTTGAATCCGTCATTTTGAGATGATGTGGGTATAGATTATGCCGGTAAAAAATATCTAGCTACTGCCATGATGAGATTAATTAGTCTTAGCGCAAAGTGTTTACAGGTAAATGATAATTCTGACAGTTGCTTGGTATCTCCCTAGCAAGGTAGGATAAAATGCTAAATAGTTATAGTTAGGCAATGAAATGAAATCTGCTAAAAAATCACCTATGAGCTGGTGGCAAACTGATTGTGTAAGGTGCAAGCGGATCAGAGCTTTGGTTATTTGGGCAATATTTGTATGTATTATTTATCTTTGGTTTTGGGGATAATATGTTGCATAACTTGTTTCCCAATCAAAGTGCAATCAAAGTGCAATGAGATTGCATAAAATTTGAAGTCAAAAGGTAGCTAGACCCGGTGCAAGACATAATTGAAATCAAGAGCCAAGCCAAGCGTAATGTGATTGTCAGTGTAATGCTGGGTCTAGCTGGTTTGTGTATAGCTAGCATCATCTTTACCTCGCTAGCTAGTTCCTTGTATCTTGTGGGAATATTCTTAAGCAGTGCCTCGATCGTGGCATTGTTAATTGCTTGGTTTAAATATAGAGAACCACAGTTCAGTTTTCTTCTTACTAGAACATCTATTCTTTACATTCATAGACGCGGCCAGTGGCAGCTTGATTGGAGCAATGTCCAGCGTCTTGATGTGCCCAGAGTCAGTCATGGATTAGAACTCAGATCCCTAGATATGGTGGCAATTAAGATTAAAGACTATTCAGTCTTTTTAGCAAAAATATCACCTCGCTTAATGTCCAATATTCTAATGGAACAGCGTCCTTTGCTGTTTCAACAGATGCCCCCGTCAAAAGACTGCGCCACTGGCAGCTGTTATAGTGATGATATCTTAGAACACGATTATTTTAAGGATAGTAACGGCAAAGAATACCGAGGCATTCAAGCCATGTTTGCCAACCGGATGATTAAGCTAAGAGCGCGTTTAGGATATGATATTTTTGTAGCTGGCTCCGAGTTAGATCGCCCAGAACAAGAATTTGTGAATTTATTACGACAATGCCAACAATCAGCCACTGATTCAAATTAGGATTATCACTGAAACCTTAATAAATATTCGCTTGTTCAACCGCCAATAATAGCTTATCCGATTCGTTCTTAAGTTTACTTACCCTTAATTTTGCGATCTCAATTTGCTGACGTTTTAATGCGCCTTCTATATCGCTGCATAGGGTAAGCATTGCTGGTACGCCTGTATAACAACATGCGCCGTGCAATTGATGTACATTTGCCTGCATTTCTGCATAGTTTCCAACATGGTTGGCTTTTTCAATGGACTCTACTAGCGCCGGTAGCTGTTGCACAAATTGTTGTAAGATATCTTTAGCCGCATCCTCATTTTGATTAGCACGCGTTAGTGCGAGTGACCAATCAAAACTGAGCTGCGCTAGGTTAATAGGATCCGCTATTTGACACCAGCGTTTGATCAGGTCTATTAAATCCGACAAGTTAATAGGTTTTGGTAAATAATCATCCATGCCAGAAGCGAGTAATCTGTCTTGTTCTTCTTTAAATGCATGAGCAGTGACGGCAATGATAGGTGTGCCTAAGTTTAACTCTGTTTGACGAATTTGTTTGGTTGCCTCTAATCCGTCCATGTTTGGCATTTGTACGTCCATTAGGATCAAATCAAATTCGTGATCTTTGCATTGGGAAACTGCATCCGCGCCACTATAAGCTAAGGTTAGTTGCAAATTAGTGTTTTTTAACCAAGTGGTGAGGAGCCGTAAATTGATTTCCATATCATCCACAGCCAACACTTTGGCTCTGGGTAATGCCGCTAATCGTTGTTGTAATTTATCTGTGGGACTTTCTTCTGGAGCATGTAATAGGCTCTTCAGTTTGCCTAAAGTTAAAGGTAGACGCATTTTGTGGGAAAAATATTGTGCTAAATCACTACGGTTTGATAATGATTCAATGCCAGAATATAGTAATACAGAATCATCGGTATCTAAGTGGCGTGTGGCCTCTAAAATGCTGGGTAGGATATTTTCTTTGTTGTTGGGCACACAAATGAGCGCTAAATCATAATGCTGTTTTAGTTCTCTAAGATAAGCTAATGATTCGACGCCAGTTACGCTTGCACCCAAATAGGTAAGTATCTTTACACCACAATGGCGAGACTGGGGAAAAGGGTCAAAATAAATGATTTTTTTATCTACCCATTCACTATTAGAACTAAGAGAAAGGTTGGTATTAAGTAGGTTGCATCTAATTGTCACTGTTAAGGTACTGCCCGAGTTTGGAGTACTTTGTAGACTAAGTTCGCCACGCATTAGCTTGACTAGTTCTTGGCAGATTGCCAGGCCTAAACCTGTACCTTGATATGACCGGCTTAAGGCATCGTCAACTTGTGAGAAGGCAGCAAACAATTTTCGTTGATCTTCGCGACTTATGCCTATTCCAGAGTCTTCAATTTTAAGTACCAGTTCGTAAATGCCATGATCTCGCTCTTTCCCATAGGCAGAAAGGCTAACAAACCCTCGATCAGTAAACTTCAGCGCATTACCCAGAAGGTTGTTCAAAACCTGCTTAATTCGATAGCTATCACCAATGAGTTTTTCTGGTAGAGGGTCTAAGTTGTAGACAAACTCTAGGTGTTTCAGATGTGCAGACTTGGCCATAACACTGACCATATCTTCTAACATTTCGTTTGGTGAAAAAGGGTGGTTATTAATTTTTAACTTTCCGGCTTCAATTTTTGAAAAATCCAGTACATCATTCACAATACTGAGTAAGTTGTCTGCTGCAGCATTGATAATACTCACCTGCTCTTGTCTTTCTGGTGGTAATGATGCTGAATGCAACTCTTTGCTAAAACCTAATATAGCATTTAATGGTGTGCGAATTTCATGACTCATATTGGCTAAAAATTGTGACTTAACATTACTCGCTGCAATGGCGTCTTTGCGGGCAATATCTAAGCGCACATTTTGTTCTTCAACTAGCTCTATATTGTTCATTAAATCTTCAGTTTTTTGTTCTACCTCTTGTTCTAACTGGTGACGGCTTTTATCCATGATGGCTAGGGAAAACAAAGCGGCCTCAATGAAAACGCCTAGTTGAAAACAATAGGTAGTGAAAAAATTTGAGGGTAAAATAGTCGCCAAACTCAACATGCCAATTAGTGCAAAACCAGCCAGAATACTCCATGCAAAAATAAAGTACCGAGCGGCATAAAATTGATTGCCATAGCTCTCAAAACCAGCGTATGTGTAGCAGGCGATGGCTAAGATACTGGTTAAATATACTAAACTGCTTTGCAAAATAGCAGGTAAGATATTGAGTACCGACAATACCCCTAAGATGGCAAACATAAAAATACAAATTTGTATGTAAATCAATGAACTGGCGGATGATTTTTTCATTTCTAAAAATGAAATAGTAAATAAGCCAGAAGAAATCCCCATGAGCACGTAAATCAAATCAGTATGAGTACTGACCCAGATGGTGATGGAGTTGGGCAGCAATAAATGTAAGTGACCTCCCCATACAAACTGCCAGATCAATACGGATAAAATATAACCTACATATGTCAGTAAACTACTTTGCTTTAATCCGATGTACAAAATAAGGTTATAGAGGGCCAACATAATAAGCCCACCATAAAATAACCCCCATATTAAATTGTCATAGAAATTAATTTGTTCGTGAGCAAGATCTGTTTGGATATCTACTGGCGCAACCAATGCTGACCGTTGACTTTCTATGCGTATATACAAGTCTATTGTTTGCGCGTAAGGCATATCTAGCTTTAAAGTGGGAAAACGGTATCTTGGATTCGGGCGGGCCTTACCGTGACTTATATGGCCCAAAACGTCGTTACCTAATAAAGCGTAAATATCCACTTTTTCTAGTTGCGTAAATGCAACGTCAATTACCCATTGTTTATGGTCGGTAACGTTGCTAATAGTGGTATGCAGCCATACGCCTTGATCGGAAAAACCATAGTTTGGGTTGTCACCAGGTTGCCAAACAAACTCATCTAGTTTTTGTTTGACGTCGAATAGTCCTAGTGCTTTGTCTGTTTCTCGAAATACCTTTAATTGGGGAGATAACCTGATAGTTTCATCGGTAGTAATTAATTGCACATCCCCTTGGGCATTTGCCAAGATAGGTAGTGACAACACAACTAAAAGCAAAAATCTGCAAACGTAAAGCAACATCAAATTCAGTCAGTATGGTAGGTAGTGACAACATTAAAGCATTCGACTAATACTTATGGCAAACCTTTGATGAGTAAAGATAAACTTAGGTGATGTAATCGGTGCCATTTATAGGGTAATCTATTCAACAGAGTAATAGGCTATTAGCCGTTGCTCACTTTCAACCTGCAATTTCAAACAAGAATAAGTGGTAAACAGTCCAACATGAGTCAAGAAACCATTATCAATAAAGACGGCATTGAACAGTTAGCGATGCGTCGATTCACTGAAGAATCTTACTTAAATTATTCCATGTACGTCATTATGGACAGAGCATTGCCGCATATTGGTGATGGTTTGAAACCGGTACAAAGGCGTATCGTGTATGCCATGTCCGAATTGGGATTAAATAACGCTGCTAAGTACAAAAAGTCGGCCCGTACTGTGGGTGACGTATTAGGTAAATTTCACCCCCACGGTGACTCGGCTTGTTATGAAGCCATGGTGTTAATGGCCCAGCCGTTTTCTTACCGTTATCCATTAGTAGATGGACAAGGTAATTGGGGCGCGCCGGATGATCCTAAATCTTTCGCTGCGATGCGGTATACAGAATCTCGCTTATCTAAATTTAGTGAAGTGCTGTTGACCGAGTTAGGTCAAGGTACAGTTGATTGGCAACCAAATTTTGATGGTACCTTAGATGAGCCAAAAGTATTACCGGCTCGATTGCCACATATTTTATTAAATGGCATTACGGGTATTGCCGTGGGAATGGCCACTGATATCCCACCTCACAATGTGCGAGAGGTCGCCAATGCCTGCGCCCATTTGTTAGACAACAGCAAAGCAGAATTACACGATTTATTAGAATTTGTACAAGGGCCTGATTACCCAACCGACGCTGAAATCATCACCGCAAAAGCGGATATAACTAAAATTTACGAAACTGGCCGTGGGTCAATCAGAATGCGTGCAGTGTATACTGAAGAGCACGGAGATATCATTATCACAGCGCTGCCTCATCAAGCATCGGGTGGTAAAATCCTTGAACAAATTGCGGCACAAATGCAGGCCAAAAAGTTACCTATGGTCAGTGATTTACGTGATGAGTCTGATCACGAAAACCCCACTCGTTTGTTGATTACGCCACGCTCGAATCGTGTTGACGTAGAACAACTGATGCAACACTTGTTTGCCACTACTGATTTAGAAAAAAGTTATCGCGTTAACATCAATATGATTGGACTTGATGGCCGACCTCAAGTTAAAGACTTACGGATGATATTAACCGAGTGGTTGAGCTTTAGAAAAGACACAGTAGTACGCAGGTTGCAGTTCAGATTGGATAAGGTGCTTGCCAGACTGCACATTCTTGAAGCTTTAATGATAGCTTTTTTGAATATTGACGAAGTTATTCGGATTATTCGCTACGAAGAAAAACCTAAACAACAACTGATGACTCAGTTTAATTTGTCGGACATTCAAGCCGAAGCCATACTCGATTTAAAACTACGTCACTTGGCAAAATTGGAAGAAGTCAAAATTCAAGGTGAACAAGAAGACTTAGCCAAAGAGCGTGATGCGCTGCAGTTATTGTTGGGTTCTGATAAACGTTTAAAAACGCTGATAAAAAAAGAAATTTTAGAAGCAGCACAGATATATGGTGATGACAGGCGTTCGCCTATTGTGGCAAGAGGTGAGTCTAAAGCCCTGTCTGAAAAAGAGTTAATTCCTTCGGAAGCGGTTACAGTAGTGCTGTCTGAAAAAGGTTGGGCTCGATGTGCTAAAGGCCATGATGTAGATGTTGAAGGGTTAAGCTATAAATCCGGTGATAGTTATCAGGCCAGTGCTAAAGGACGTAGCAATCAGCAGGTGGTATTTTTCGATTCATCAGGTAGAGCTTTTTCTTGTGACGCCCATGGCTTGCCTTCAGCTCGTAGTCAAGGAGATCCACTGACTGGGCGTTTTAATATTGTCAGCGGCGAAAATGTTGAACATTTGGTCATGGGGAACGACGAACAACAGTATCTAATGGCATCTGATGCGGGATACGGGTTTGTCGGTAAGTTTAAAGATATGGTTAGCAAAAACAAAGCTGGCAAAGCCTATCTATCCCTAGCAGCCGCGGCTAAAATTATTAGCCCTCAGCCGGTGTTTGATCTCAAAACTGATTGGTGTCTGGCTATTTCGAACGAAGGCAGAATGTTAATGTTTCCGCTACGTGATTTACCGAGCTTAGGTAAAGGCAAAGGAAACAAACTGCTTAGTATCCCCTCCGCTAAAGTCCAATCCAGAGAAGAGTTTGTCAGTGTTTTAGCTGTTGTTCCCCAAGGCGCTAACGTTAAAATTCTGGCGGGGAAACGAGGTATGACATTAACCGCAGCTGATCTTGCTCACTATCAAGGGGAGCGAGGTAGGCGCGGAAATAAACTACCTAGGGGTCTACAACGAGTGGATGGCGTTGAAATTGAAAAGTCTGGAATAGTTCAAACCCAAACAGATGATACCGAGCCTTCAGATGGGAATGACTCAGGCTTACCTCTTCAATAACAATTATGCTAATAGGCGGATGAAATGACTTCATCCGCTTTTTTCTTCTTGTTAAGCTACTTAGTAATGTTTATATATATCAATATTTTGACTAATTATCCCGAGTTCAGCTTACTTAGGCTCAATTTCACGTACATGGCGTCTTACGGATAATAATGAACCAATGAGGCCGAGAAAAACTGAAAGACCCAACATCCACAAAAAAGTAGAAACGTCAGCACCGGTTAAATTAAAACTTTTTTGATATAACTCGCTGACAACACTAATGCTGCTACTCATCCACCACAATAGTAAAATAACCGCTATCCAAGCTAATAAACCTCCTAAAAAGCCATACCAAAAACCCGTATACATAAATGGCCGTTGAATAAAGGCATCTGTGGCGCCGACGAGTTTCATCACCAAAATTTCATCTTTTTTGCTAAGAATGTTTAGTCTTATTGTATTGCCAATAATCAGCACTACTGCAAGAAACAGTAATAGCGCGATAACTGTGACCAAGTCTTTGACTACGTTAAGTAAAGCATGCAGGCGCTCAAGCCACTCTATATCTAGCTTACCAATATCCACTTCCCTTTCACTTTTTAACTTGTCCAACAGTAAGCGAGCGGCGACAGGATTGGCATGGTGGCTGGAGGGTGTGACTAATATGACATTTGGCAATGGATTTTGATCTAAGTAACTAATAGCGTCACCAAAGCCAGACAACTCTTTAAACTCGTCCAATGCTTGGTCTGCCGAAATATAATTAATTGAATCAATTTCTGGCCATAGTTGAATGCGTTTTAATAGTTGATCAATATCTCCCTGACTGGAATTTGTTTTCAAAAATAAGGAGATTTGTGATGCCTGCTCCCAACCAGAACTTACATTCTCAGCATTTTTAACCATGACATAAAGTGTGCTAGGTAGGGTAATGCTTAATCCTAAAACACCTATTGTCATAAGTGATGCTGCTTTTGAGCGCCATAACTCTCCTAAACTGCCTAGTGCCTGTCTGAAATGGCTGACAAAAAACATCAAAAAACGCTGGTAAGTCGAGATGTGAGATATTTGTGCGCCTTGGGCGCGGCCCTTAAATAATATACTCATTGACTGTACCTCATTAATGAGTGCGCTAAGGTTAAGCCATACGCTAAGTTACACATACAGATCGTCACCTTGAAATTCATCGGTTAAACCATCGGTTATCATTTGCCCTTTTTTGAGTGTCAGTGTCCGATATTTCATGCGTGCTATCAGTCCAAGGTCATGGGTAGCGATAAACACGGACACGCCCGCTTGATTAAAATCCTCAAACAAACGAATGATTTCCATGGATAATTTTGGATCTAAATTACCTGTTGGTTCATCTGCTAATAATAATGGTGGTTTGTTCACTACGGCCCGGGCAATACCGACTCTTTGCTGCTCACCACCTGATAACATTATGGGTAAGTCTTTGACTTTATCACTTAGGTCTACCATTTCTAGGGCGGCGTGAACTCGTTTTGCTGTTTCTTTGTGGGAATAACCTTCAATAATTAAAGGTAAGGCCACATTGTCGAAAACACTTTTATCCATGAGTAACTGATGGCTTTGAAAAATCATCCCTATGTCGCGACGTATATAGGCGATTTGTTTACGTTGAATACTGCCTAAATCGTGACCATTGATTAACACCTTACCCACAGTGGGCCGTTCCATGATGGATATCAGCTTTAGCAAGGTGCTTTTCCCAGCACCTGAATGGCCGGTTAAAAATGCCATTTCGCCTGGTTCGATGTGAAAATCGACCTTTCTTAAGGCTTGTTGTCCGCCGGGATAGGTTTTACTGACTTGTTCAAACTTAATCATAAGGTGGCTTAGAGCTTAGTTGTTTGGTTGTTGACTGTCAGACTCTATAAATAACGCATTTACAAAATCTTGGCTATTAAATGGGCGTAAATCGTCAATGCCTTCGCCTATTCCGACATAACGAATAGGAATATTAAATTGGTCTGCTATGGCGAAAATCACCCCGCCTTTTGCAGTCCCGTCCAACTTAGTTAAGCTTATTCCGGTTAGGCCTACGGCTTCATTAAATAATTTGGTTTGGCTTACTGCATTTTGTCCGGTACCTGCATCTAGGGTCAGCATAATTTCATGGGGGGCATCGGGAGCGATTTTTTTTATCACTCGCACGACTTTTTTGAGTTCTTCCATTAAGTGATCTTTGTTTTGTAAGCGGCCAGCAGTATCTGCAATTAACACATCGATATTTTTTGCCTTGGCTGACTGAAATGCATCAAAAATAACCGAGGCACTGTCCGAACCGGTTTGTTGGGCGACCACTGGAATATTATTACGTTCGCCCCAGACTTGCAGTTGTTCAACAGCCGCAGCTCTGAACGTGTCACCAGCTGCTAACATGACCTTTTTACCTTGCTGTTGGAATTGCTTCGCCATTTTTCCAATAGTAGTGGTTTTACCTACACCATTTACCCCGACCATTAAAATCACAAATGGACCTGATTCCGTTTTTAGGGTTAAAGGGGATTCTACTTTTTTTAATATATCGGCCATTTGTTGTTTTAATAACTGATATAGGGCGTCACCGTCTTTCAATTGTTTACGGTTGGAACTTTCGGTTAATTGTTTAATGATTTTAACTGTGGTGTCCATACCTACATCAGATACCAACAATTGCGTTTCTAGTTCTTCAAATAATTCATCATCAATGGCTTTGCCACGAAACAAACTAACAAAACCGCTACCGATGCTTTCTTTAGTGCGGGACAGTCCACGCTTTAACTTACTAAAGAAACCAATCTTCTCAGCTTCTTGCTGTTCGATGCTAGGTTCATGTTGTACTTTTATGCTTGGATCACTGTCTATCTCTAGCAACGCAGTGTTTTCTGCAGCTGGGGTATTTTCAAGAATGGGATGACCAGGGAGCTCTGTGGTCTTTAACTCGGCTTCAACAAGATCTTGCTCTTTTTTCGATATATCTTCTATTTGTATAGAAGTTTCAGTAAAAGAATGACTGTTTTCTTTCGTGTCTGCATCCGGCTCTGGCGCCATACCGATAGGGACTTTGGACTCAGATATCCTCGAGTTTGTAGCTTGTTCTGATTGATTTTTTTCACTTGGCTTTACATTTGAACTATCATCTTCAGAATTATCATTCTTTATTAATCTGCCTGCTGAATTGTTTGGTTCATCCGTCGTTTGAAGGGGGGCTTGAACAACAACAGGAGACTCTTCTTGTTGCTTATCTTTTTTGAGCCATTTGAAAAACTTTGACATACCGGTGAGAAATCCTAGGTAATTGGGTAAACTATTTAAATCAGTTCACAATAATAGCATTTCTATACCAAATGAAGCGAGGCGAAAAACGTTCATCAAAGAGCACCATAGCAGGAGGCTCAAAACCCAGTGGCACAGTGCGCATTATCAGTGGCCGTTTTCGTGGGCGTAAATTACCGGTTCTCGATATACAGGGATTACGACCCACCACGGATAAAAACCGGGAAATGTTATTTAGTTGGCTTATGCCATTTACTAACGATGCAAGGTGTTTAGATGCATTTGCCGGCAGTGGAGGCTTGGGCTTTGAAGCTTTATCCCGTTATGCAAAAAGCTGTACTTTTATCGAGTTAGATAAAAATGCAGCGAAGAAAGTAGCAGATAATATTCAATTATTGAACTTGTCTGCTGATCAGGCGAACATCTTTCAAGGCAATGCGATAGCTAGGCTAAATAATTTGGATCACCCCTATGACCTAATTTTCTTAGATCCTCCTTTTAATCAAAATCTACTTGGCCAAGCGATTCAGAGTATTGCTGAAAAATCTCTATTAGCTATCAAGGGCGTTATTTACATCGAATGTGAAGGGCAGGGGGCTGGTTATTCAGTTCCGGAAAATTGGCTATTGATTAAAGAAAAACGCAGTGCGCAGATTTTGGCGAGAGTTTATCAACGCAACAGCTGAAGTATGATAACGCTATCGCCAGGTAGGTCTTATACCCATACCACCTCAAAATGCGCGTTCCTTCGGGCGGGTTTTAAAGCGATTTATGCGGGGCATCCCATGCTGCTTTGGTCATTTTTGACTTAGACCACTAGGTCTGCAAATGGCCGCCTGACCTGGGAGGTCCCACCTAAGCGGCCCTACCTAAACCGCTTTAAACTCCCGCTGAATCCGTCATTTTGAGGTGGCATGGGTATATAAGTATGGGTGTAATCTTTAATTAACTGGCTGTATTCATTCAATCAAAACAGGTTGAGACTTACTCATCTCAACTTGTGATTATTTAGATTTCTATGCCAATGTTGCTCATTCCTTCCGCTGTGGCTAATTGCTTGAGCTGTTTGCAACTTTGTGCATTTTTGGGGCACTTAGATAAAAAAATTAATAATTCTTGTTGAGTTTCGATTTCCCATTGCATTAAAGGATGTTGTTTAATTTCTATGTCACTTACTTCTTCTTCAGAGCTTGCTTCAATAAAGGCTTCTACCCCACCTTGTGATAGTTTACTGACGACCACTGCTCCTTGAGGATCTTCGCCTTGGATCAATAAAATGGTGGCAGAAAGTGACATAGCCATGTCGATTGCTGGATAGACACCATAATTATCAAAGTCACTGGCATCAGGCACTGCATCTTCAACTTTTTCTAATTGGGCGGCAAAATTTATTTTCGCTTGGGGTATAGCTAACCATTCCCAAATTGCATTTAAACTGTTGCGATATTGCGCTGGATCTGCAAATTCGGTTGCTTCACAAAAAAGCACATAGTTGGGCAACATACGCTCTAAAAGTGTCGCTGAAAAAGCCACCGCGTACCAGCCTTCTAGTTCTCTAACTTGTTGAAATATATTTAGTTTTTTGTTCAAAATCACTCTCATTAAAATTTTTTACTAGCTACGAGCCGGTCACCGCGTGATACGAACTACGAGCTTAAAAGCTACAAAGGTATGTGTAACGCAACAACATAGCTCACTGAGTCATTTTATAGCTTCAGGCCTAATCGCTTCAGCTACTAAGTTACCCTAGTGAATAATATTTTCCTATCCCGTCCAATAACATTTGGATAGAAATCATTATCAGGATCATGCCCATCAATCTTTCAATAGCGGTGAGTCCTCTTTCACCCAAGAGTCTTTGTAAGGTGCTAGAGAGCATTAAAATGGCTGCCGATGCTAACCATGCGGCGCCCAGAGCCATAGACCAATCTAACATACGGCTATTATCTTGGTTGGCTAATAATATAAGTGCTGCAAGTACTGACGGCCCCGCTATCATAGGTATGGCTAATGGCACAATAAAGGGTTCTTCACCTGAGGTTAATCCTGTCACGCCTCCTGGTTGCGGGAATATCATTTTGAGGCCAATCAGAAATAAAATAATCCCCCCTGCTATACTGACACTTTCTTGGCGAACATTTAAAAAGTTTAATACAGCTTGTCCACTAAATAAGAAAGTAAACATAATTATTAGTGAGAAAAATAGTTCTCTTGCCAATACGAGTCTTCTTCGCTTAGGTTCAATTGTCTTTAGCACAGACATAAATACTGGCAAATTACCCAGTGGATCCATAATCAAAAATAGGGTGATAGCAGCTGACCAAGTGTCCATTGTTTCCTCTTAAAGTGCGTTGCTTTTTGATAAGATCTTTTGACCTTCCATATGTCAGTCGATGATATATAGAAGGTTAATAGGCCATAGTTTATAACATCTCACTGTTATGCCCTAAAAATAGTTTTAATTTCAATAACTTGATGATTTAATAACCGAGGGCAATGAGATTCAGCTAATTTGTACTAGCAAAACTCAATCTTTGCGCTTTACTAATAAGTCATTAAAATAAAAACAAAAAATAAGAGGATTATGTCATGAGTCTGATGACTGTAGAGCAAGTTGCCGAGTTTCTTGGCGTTCAGGATGCAAGAGTAGAAAGACTGGAAAGAGAGAGTCTGCTACCTGCTGCAGAAAAAGATGCTGCTGGGAACCCTCTTTTTGAAAAAAAAGCGGTAGAAAGATATAAGGTACTTGCTGAGCGTTTAGGGGGCTTGTAGCTGCTCTAAAAATCGAAAAGGCGGCGAAGACAATCCTGTTGCAAAAAGTGCCGCCCATTCGATTGGTTTTTTACTCTTCTAATAACGCACGAGCTATGGTTCTAATGCCCTGAGCTGTTGCGCCTACTGGCATGTGCACTGTGCCATTAGCGTTATAGGCAGCCGCTAAGTCCATATGTAGCCAACCTTTGCCGTCTTCGTTAACAAACCTTGATAAGAAACCAGCCGCGTTAGAAGCGCCGCCACCGCCACCGCCTTTTTGTGCTTTACTATTGGCCGTATCAGCGAAGGCAGAAGGGCATTTATCTTGATGCCATTTTTCTAAAGGTAAACACCATGAAGGCTCAAACTCTTGTGCTGAATATTCTAAAACTCTTTGTTGTAAGGCTTTGTCTAATGCGAATAAGGCATTGTATTCTTCGCCTAATGCTACACCTGCTGCACCTGTGAGAGTGGCTGCGTCTATGATGAGTTTAGCGCCCGTTGCGGTAGCCGCCATTAAGCCATCAGCAAGCACTAATCGGCCCTCTGCATCAGTATTAACTACCTCTACCGTTGTACCGTTTTTGTAAGTGATCACATCACCTAACTTATATGCGTGGCCACTGATAAGGTTTTCAGCACAACATAAAAATAATTTAACGCGCTTAGTTAAGCCTCGCATTATGGCTAAGCCAAGGGCCCCAGTGACAGTCGCTGCACCGCCCATATCACATTTCATACTCAGCATGCCTTCACTACTTTTAATGCTATAGCCACCGCTATCAAATGTAATGCCTTTACCCACAAGGCAGGCAGAAATAGGCGCGTTACTATCTCCAGTTGGGTTGTAGTCGATTTCAAGTAATACAGGAGGTCGAGTGCTGCCGCGACCCACATGATAAATACCCATCCAGCCTTGCTCTTTTAACGCTTCGCCTACCCACCTTTTGCTGGTTATATGTTTTTCAGCAATTGAGGTGAGCCATTCTTCGCTAGCATTGGCTAATATTTCTGGTGACAAATCTTCTGGGGTTGCATTGGTGATATTGCGAGTAAATATCATCGCTTGATAACGGTGGGATAACTCATTGGCATTGTTATCGTCACACCACTTGATATGTTGCTGCTTTTTAGTCGTGGTAAAACTTTGCGCAAAAGCCCATTGTTGCTCAATTTGCCAGCTTCCGGCCAATTCAACTTGCATAATGCCTAAGCTATCAAGGCTGCGAGCCGCTTTTTTGATAAGATTTAAATTGTACTCTGAGTCACCTAAGTGAATTTGTGCATGCTGGCCATTAATAGATAAAATGGTGCCAACTGAATAATAATCGGCTGGCGCTTGGTTGGTAATAGAAACAGATAAACGAGACATAACTACTCCATCTAAAGAAAGGTGGTTAGAATAGCATGACGTGTTTAACCCAACATCATTTTAAGCAGCTAACATGCAGTTCTCTTCCATTCTTATTCAAGGCACATTGCTTAAACGATATAAGCGATTTTTAGCCGATGTACAGTTAACCGACGGCAGCATAGTTATCGCCCATTGTCCCAATACAGGCGCAATGACCGGCTGTGCAGAACCAGGCTGGAAAGTGTGGTTATCACCCAGTAACAACCCAAAACGTAAATTGTTATACACATGGGAGGTAGTGTTGACTGATCAACATCACTGGATTGGAGTCAATACTCATAAGGCTAACGTATTAGTTAAGGAAGCTATACAAGGGGATATAATACCTGAGCTGCAAGGCTATAACACGTTACAGTCTGAAGTGAAGTTTGGTGAAGAAAACAGCCGAATTGACTTTTTACTGACTGATCATAAAAAAGCAGATTGTTACGTTGAAGTTAAATCGGTCACACTATTAGATGATAATACAGGGTATTTTCCTGATGCAAAAACCCTTAGGGGGCAAAAACATCTGCGAGAGTTAAGTCTTATTGCTAATCAAGGTAAACGTGCTGTGTTGTTTTTCTGTGTGCAACATTCAGGTATTCAATCGGTGCAAGTAGCAAAGCATATTGACCCCGACTACGCTAAGGAGTTAAAACGAGCTATGCTAAACGGAGTTGACATTTTATGTTACGGCTGCAAGATTAGTTCAGAAAAAATCTATATAAATCAGTCTTTGCCGTTTTTTTCATAAAATAGACGTTGATTTTTTCAACAAGGCCTCCATATTCCGTTGCTACAAAAATGTTTTCACTGTAACGGAAGATGTTAAGAGCAAGTAATTGCCTGTGCTACGGCTTTCTGATATACATAGCCGCCCGCACAAACAGCTCATGCCGTAGTTTAGGAGAATTGGCATATGCCAACAGCAAAAACGAATAAAACACTTGGATTATTAGCGCTAGCCGGTTTGACTCCTTACGAGGAGAAAAAAACCGAAGAGTATATGAACGATGAGCAAATGGAGCATTTTCGTTTGTTATTGAAAGCTTGGCGCGATCAACTTCGTCAAGAAGTAGACCGTACTGTGCATCATATGCAAGATGAAGCGGCTAATTTTCCTGATCCTGTCGACCGTGCAGCTCAAGAAGAAGAGTTTAGTCTTGAGTTACGTACTCGCGATAGAGAACGTAAGTTAATCAAGAAAATCGAAAAAACCCTTAAACGTATTGATGAGGATGATTTTGGTTTTTGTGATGCATGTGGAATTGAAATAGGTGTACGTCGCTTGGAAGCAAGGCCTACGGCAGACATGTGTATTGATTGCAAAACCATGGCAGAAATTAAAGAAAAACAACTTCAGGGCTAGTTTTGCCTGTTACCCCAAGTGGCGATTAATTCTTTAATCCGCTACTTGGGGTAATATCTTTGGTTATATGACCACTGCACTCAAATATCCTCATATGAAGAATGTTACAGCAAACAATGGCTACATTGGTCGCTTTGCCCCCTCTCCATCTGGTCATCTACACTTTGGTTCTTTAGTCACTGCCTTAGGTGGTTTTTTACAAGCAAAAAGTCAAGGTGGACAATGGTTACTCAGAATAGAAGATCTTGATCCGCCAAGGGAAGTTCCAGGTGCTATTGATTCAATTATGCGTTGTCTTGAGGCGCACCATTTATTCTGGGACGATGACGTTGTTTACCAAAGCCATAGAGGCGACTTATACCACGAAAAAATACAGTATTTAATCGACCAAGGTTTTACCTTTTATTGTCGATGCTCTCGCGCTCAGTTAGCTAGATTAAAATTTGCACAGCCATGTCAATGTGTTGCTCAAAATCTAAGTAGCAACAATAGCGCAGTCAGGTTCAAACATCATAATGCTCATCAACATTTCTATGATGAGTTATTAGGCCAAGTTGATTTTTCCAAGCAGAATATTCCCACACAATTTGCAATTAAGCGTAAGGATGCATTGTTCGCCTATCAGTTGGCTGTGGTGGTTGATGATATTCAGCAGGGTATTACCGAAGTGGCAAGAGGAGCCGATCTATTAGACGCCACAATATTGCAGCTTGCCCTATATCAAGCGTTTGATCATCCAGCGCCGAAATTTTTACATTTTCCTGTAGTGGTGACTGAACCCGGTAAAAAATTGAGCAAACAAAACCATGCCAGCGAAGTTAGCCAAGACGATGTTTGCACTAACTTAATAAATGCACTTGGGTTTCTTGGATTATCTGTACCCAAGGAACTTAACCAAGGATCTGCGCAAAATATCTTGAATTGGGCTATCTGTGAGTGGGATTTGAATAAAATTCCGGCTAAAACAGAGTGTATTGACAATAGAATTGGGCAAGCAGACAGTATATGATTAGCGCCGAATTTTTCCGCTCAATCGGCGGTATATAAAAGTACAATAGGTCCCAACAAGGAGCACAGCATATTATTTCTCGCGTAATTGACAAAGTCAGGAGCGCTCTGCGCACTAAAACCCTAGACAAGCCCGCCACACTTGTAGCGACTGTCATTCCCCGTGCAGAGCATTCTGTTTCTCGTGATTCAATGAGTGAAAACGCACTTAAAGTGCTCTATCGCCTGCATAATAGCGGTTATAAAGCGTATTTAGTGGGTGGTTGTGTGCGCGATGTATTATTAGGTAAAGAGCCTAAAGATTTTGACGTAACCACTGATGCCACACCAGAACAAATCAAAGGGCTGTTTCGTAATTGCCGATTGATTGGGCGTAGGTTTAGATTAGCGCATATTGTGTTTGGCCGAGAAATTATTGAAGTGGCTACTTTTCGTGGTCATCATGAAAATAATGATGAAGGCGAGTCTAAAGTCAGTAAACACAGTGATCACGGTCAATTGCTGCGGGACAACGTATTTGGCAGTATTGAAGAAGACGCACAACGCCGCGATTTCACCATTAACGCCATGTATTACAATATCGCCGATTATTCCATCAGCGATTTTGCAGGCGGCATGCAAGCGATCAAAAATAAAGAAATTACCCTTATAGGCGATCCTGAAACCCGTTATCGAGAAGATCCGGTTAGAATGCTTAGAGCCGTCAGATTTGCGGCCAAACTGGATATGCATATCAGTGAACAAAGTGCCGAACCGATTAAACGCTTGGCGCCACTCATAGCAAATATTCCTGCAGCCAGGTTATTCGAAGAAATTCTTAAGTTACTATTATCTGGACAAGGTCTAGCCACCTATAAATTATTGTCAGAGTTTCATTTATTTGAAGCCTTGTTTCCCCAATTGGCACCTTTATTATTACAACCAGAAAGTCGTGAGAATCAATTCGTAGAGCAAGTGCTTACTAATACGGATAATCGCATAAATACTGGGCAAAGAGTGACGCCAGCATTTATATTTGCAGCCTTTATGTGGTATCCATTAGAAGAACGTTGTCAGCAATTAATGGTGGAGGGTGGATTGAATCATTTTGATGCTTTCAATCTTGCGCTAAATGATGTCATGCATCGCCAAATTCAGCGGATTATGATCCCTAAACGTTTTAGTACGCCTATTCGTGAAATATGGCAGTTACAAAATCGTTTACCAAAGCGATATGGTCGCAGAGCCTACCAAATGCTTGAGCATCCAAAATTTAGAGCCGCTTACGACTTCTTGTTGTTGCGTGGCCAGATTGAAGGCGGCGATTTATTAGAGTTAGCTGACTGGTGGACTGTTTTCCAAGAAGCAGACGAAGTACAACGCAAGACTATGCTAGAAGAGCTGCGTGAAAAAGAAGGTGCCCCAGCCAGACGCCCTAGACGTAACCGCAAGAAGCCTAAACCTAAGGTATGATTGAAGTTTATATTGGCTTGGGCAGTAATTTGGCGGTGCCTGAAGAACAAATACAAGCCGCTTGTAAAAGCTTAACTTCGTTACCCGAAACTAAGTTAATTAAGTGTTCAAGTTTGTACCAAAGCCTACCTATGGGTCCACAAGATCAACCCAATTATGTGAATGCAGTTGCCCTCATAGAGACGACACTTTCACCAAGCTCCTTGTTACAACACACTCAATTAATAGAACGTCAGCAGGGGCGCACACGCAAAGGCAACAGATGGGGTCCGAGAACCTTAGATTTGGATATGTTGTTGTATGCTAACCAGCAGATTGATACCGAGGATTTAACGGTTCCTCACTCTGGTATGAAACACCGAGAGTTCGTACTTTATCCGCTGCTTGAGATAGCCCCTGATTTAATTTTACCTTGCGGTGAAAAATTATCCGACCTTGTGCTGACATGTGCAATAAATGGTTTGCAAAAAATGCCTCGCTCGGTACAAATCTAGAAATTCATAAAAAACCTAGTATAGTGCGTTTCCATATGTGCTGGGCTAAACAGTAACTAGTATTTTTTGATGACATCAAAATTTGGAGTATATCTAATGAAAAAAGTAACAACTTCAAGCTTGCTAAAAATGAAGCAAGAGAATACTAAAATCACTGCTTTAACTGCTTATGATGCAAGTTTTGCTAAAATGTTTGATCAACAAGGCATCGATGTTTTGTTAATTGGAGACTCACTTGGCATGGTGCTTAAAGGTGATGACGATACATTAAGCGTTACCCTTGAAGATGTTGCCTACCATACGCGTTCAGTAAAAAAGGGTGTCGAACGAGCTTTTGTTGTGGCAGATATGCCCTTTATGTCTTATTCAACCCCCGAGCAAACCTACTTAAGTGCTGCTCAGCTAATGCGCGCTGGGGCAAGTATGGTCAAGCTAGAAGGCGGTAGTTGGCTGTTAGATACTATTAAGGGACTGAACGAACGCAGTGTTCCAGTGTGTGGGCATCTAGGTCTAACACCACAGTCAGTGCACGTATTTGGTGGCTTTAAAGTACAAGGCCGCGATGACTTACAAGCCGAAAATATACTTGAACAAGCCAAACAACTAGAACAAGCCGGTATCCAGTTGTTAGTTTTGGAATGTATTCCAACTGACTTAGCAGCGAAGATCTCTCAAAACCTAAAAATTCCAGTTATTGGCATTGGAGCAGGCGCGCAGACAGATGGACAAATATTAGTGATGCACGATATGTTCGGAGTGAGTGCTAACTATATGCCTAAATTTTCTAAAAACTACTTGCAGCACAGCAATAACATGCGTGAGGCTGTGAGTCAGTATATTCAAGAAGTGCAAGATGGAAGTTTCCCCTCCACTGAGCACAGTTTCAATTAGTGCGCCTGTGTGTGAAGCGCACTGTTCAATTGGCGCACTTAATAGAAAGCCCTAGCAACTTATTATCAAAGTAAATTAACACTATGCACCTAATTAAAGAAATTTCGGAACTACGTGAAATCAGACGCACTTGGCAAAACAGTGCCAAGATGATTGCTTTTGTTCCCACCATGGGAAATTTACATCAAGGACATTTAAACTTGGTGCGAGAAGCCAAGAAGAAAGCGGATATTGTGGTAGTTTCTATTTTCGTCAACCCTTTGCAATTTGGCCCTGATGAAGATTTAGAGGCATATCCAAGAACCTTGGCAGAAGATCGCTATTTATTAGAGGACTTAGGAGTCGATGTGCTCTTTATGCCATCCACAAACGACATTTATGCAAGAGGACTAGAACAACAAACCTTTGTTGAAGTGCCTGGATTATCTTACATGATTTGTGGTGCCAGTCGCCCTGGACATTTTCGTGGTGTGGCAACCATAGTGTGTAAATTATTTAATATGGTGCAACCCAATTTGGCTTTTTTTGGCGAAAAGGACTTTCAGCAATTGCAAGTGATCAAGGCCATGGTAACGGATTTATCTATGAATCTAAAAGTCTTCGGAGTTACCACTACTCGAGAAGATGATGGTTTAGCCATGAGTTCTAGAAATCACTACTTAAAGAGTGCACAGCGTAAGTTAGCGCCCACTATGTATAAAAAAATGCAAGAGCTAGTGGGCGAAATTCACGGCGGACGTAGAGATTTTTCTAGACTCACTCAAGAATATAAATTGCAACTATCCAAGCTTGGATTTAACCCCGACTATTTAGAAATCCGTAATGTAGAAAACTTGTTACAGCCGGGTCATGAAGACCAACATTTAGTGCTGTTGGCAGCGGCATTTTTAGGGAAAACTCGTTTGATTGATAATTTGCAGATTGAGTTGTAATACAAGCCAGTCTAACAATTGCCGAGTCAGACGATTTTACATTAGCTTGGCTTGTTATGTTTCAGACAAAGCTTTTGCCAAGTCTTAGTCTTGCTGGCGATGGCAATTTGCTCATCCAAGATATTTTGTAAGTCAGTCTCTAAGGTTAGCGGATTAGCCAATACCACTCTAAATACCGTAATCGCTTGCTCGGGGTATTTTTCAGTTTGTAAGCGGGTACGGGAGACAAATGACTTGCCTGCTTCCCGTTGTTGTTTCTGCACAGTGACCGTTAATTTATCCAGTTCAACATTTAACCCATGCCCCATTTCTGGCTGCATTTTCATTTTTGTCTGCACATCTTCAGGGTTCACTCTGTAGGTCAATAGAGACAAAGTGGGAGCGGTGACAAGTTCAAAATCTGGGTGAGACTGGATCATCCGAGCAAATATTTTAGCTTTTTCAATACTCTGATTAATGAGTAATTCATATCCTTGACGACCCAATATATGCAAAGAGGCATATACCATCATCGCCATGCCATTGCGCGAACCTTCTAATGTGGTCGCACCTAAGTCTTTCGAGCCTGCACGCAATATGTACTGGGCATGATGGCGAACGGCATTGCTATCATTAGGATCTTTAAATAACACCATGCCAGCTCCCATAGGCACATACATTTGTTTATGGGCGTCTAACGTTACCGAGTCCGCCTTTTCAATTCCTTTAAGCAAACGACTATGTTCATTGGAAAACAATGTCGCTCCACCCCAAGCCGCATCTACATGAAAGTGACAACCTAGTTCTTTTGCCACATCTGCTAGTTCATCTAGTGGGTCAATATGCCCTGTTTCAGTTGTGCCAGCTATGCCTACTATAGACAATACTTTGTTACCATCTTGTTGGTATTGTTTGCCAACCGCTAAGGCTTTTTCTGCTGAAAGGCGTTGTGAAGGGCAGTCAATAGTTAACATTTGTTGGCGGCCTAAACCCAATAAATCCACCGCTTTAGATAACGAATAATGGCCGCGTTTAGATGAAATGATCGCCATTTTCTTATAACCATAATGTATCATTCCGGCCGCCATGCCCTCTTGAGCTACCCCTTTAAACTGGCTAGTGGCAGGTAGGGCTTTATTTCTCGCTACCCATAGCGCCGTGATGTTGGCGATAGTGCCTCCAGAACAAAATGCACCTAGGGCATGGTTTGCGCTGTGTAAATAGCTATGGTAGAAGTCACTCGATTGTTTATAAACCATCTCGTGCATCATGCCCAGTACTTGACGCTCAAGTGGGGTGAAAGCCTTAGACGTTTCGATTTTGACTAGGTTTTGATTTAACCCCACCAATAACTTTGCCAAGGGTAGATGAAAATATGGCAGTGCTGAGGTCATGTGACCAATAAAACTAGGGGAATAGGTATTAACAGAGTTAGCGACTAACTTCTCGAGAAGATCTTCTGCATGTTTTGACACAAACTCTGGCGACTCAGGTACCGAATATTCAGCAAAACTCTTTTCAATTTGCGCAAGAGAATTCACCTTAGTCACGACATGTTGCGACAAAAAATCTGACAGGTTATCAGACAGGTGTTGTTCAATCTGCGCAAGTTTAGAATCTTTGCCTTCAGGCATAGTAAATACCTTATACAAATGCTCTAAACTAACTTCAGCTCCACCCACTATTGTCACCTTATCTGAAAACTTTTAAGTGGCGCACTTTACCTTAATTCTTATTGCAGACCAATAGGCTGAGCCTAGCAAACTACAACGCTCATAAGAATACTATGGGTAATAATCTGGTAATTGTTAAATGGTTGTTATATTGTCAAAAATACATGATTTAAAAGTATGCCTTAGTATGCAAGTTACTGAAGTAACAGATAGTTTTGACTTAGATAAGGTTATTCCCTTTTTTCAGCCCATTATGGATTTGAAAAACAACTCAGTGTGCAGTTATGAATGTCTAGCTCGGCTTTTAACCTTTGATCAAAATAGCTACTTACCTACGGAGTTTTTGTTTTTGGTTGATAGGCAACAATCAGTAGCCCAGTTGACCCAAGCGGTGTTGAGCCGCAGCGCCAATTATTTTAGAAATATCAACATGGCGTGGAATATTAACCTGAGTTTGTCAGACATGACTGATCCTGACACTCTCGACTTCCTGCATTCCCAACTCACCGATTATCCAAACCCTAAACGCATATCACTTGAAATCACTGCCCAAAATGCACTAATGGAAAGTGCCAAATTTATTCAATTCTCTAAGATTTGTCATGCCTTGGGGATAAATATTGTGATCGACAATTTTGATCAACAAGGGTGTGATTTGCAGGCGCTTCTTGGTCTGCCCATAGCAGGAGTAAAGGTCTCCGCTAGCTTATTTGATAAGGTGACCGGTGATGCAGCAACCGCAGATTTTATTAATGAACTGATTAGTGCTGCCGCTAGCAATAAGATCATGGTGATAGCGGAACGAATTGAGCGTCAACAAACCTTAGAGATTGTTCAGCAATTGGGAATTAAATACGCCCAAGGGTTTTATTTTAGCCAGCCTAAGGCAAAAGTAGATTAAGCATTCATTTTTAGCATTAGCCTAGGTTAGCTAGCAGTTGCCAGTTATTTTGGCCACTTTGCCAGTACTTGCGCTCAAAGGGAGTCATGGCTTGATCATTTTCATATACACCGATTTTATTACTGACATTGGCAATCTCTAAAGCAGCAGAAAATTCTTCTATGTATAACTGCCAATTACTTCTTACTTCAAGTATGCCGCCCAGCTTTAAGATATCTTTTAACGCTGATGTGGCGTACCAGCGACGCTGTAAGTGCGCTGTTTTAGGGTAGGGGTTGGGGTACAGTAAATAGTGTTTAGTGAGTTTGATATCATTAACAACAAGTAATCTTAAAAAATCATTGAGATCAGCTCGTAACACAAGGTAGTTGGGTAACGAACTCGCGTAAGCTTGATGTTTAGCGGTGCGTGAAGCAGACTTATCAATACCAATTACTCGCGCATTTGGATGAGCTTTAGCAATATTCACAGTGCTTTCACCCACCCCACAACAAGAATCTAAAATAAGATCCCCCTGCCAACCCTCTAGCCAATTGCTGACTTCTTGGAAAGTGAGTTGCGTATGTACTGATAGTGGCTTTTGACTTACGCTAGCCAGTTGACGAGTCACAATCTTATGTAGATTTTTATGGATCCCTAATTGATTGGTACTGATAGCGCGAGCTTGCTGTTGCATAAGGCTTATTGACCTGTGGATTTAGACTTTTTAAATTTTGTAAAGGTACAAAAGGCGACCCTAACTACGAATGCCTACACCACGATTGATTAGAGAATAAGCCCAACCCAGTAACACTATGTTAAACCCGACTAGAATGCCCAATGACACATTAAAACTAATATCTGACACGCCTAAAAAACCGTACCTAAAGCCACTAACCATATACACAATAGGATTAATTTTACTGACCCACTGCCAAAATTCGGGCAACAAACTTAATGAGTAAAATACACCACCTAAATAGGTTAGAGGTGTCAGAATAAAGGTGGGCACAATACTCACATCATCAAATGAGTTGGCGAAGATACCGTTAATCAGTCCGGCGGTAGAAAATAATACTGTGGTTAGCAATAAAGTAATAAATATAATCAGTACATTATGAATATGTAGATCCACAAAAAATAGCGAAACAAAAGTAACAATAATGCCAACCAGCATGCCTCGCGCTACGCCACCGCCCACGTAACCGGCGATAATGATCCAATTGGAAACTGGTGCAACTAATAATTCTTCGATGTTTCGTTGATATTTAGCACTGTAAAAAGAAGCGGACACGTTGGCGTAAGCATTGGTGATCACCGCCATCATAATTAACCCAGGTACAATAAACTCCATATAACTGAAACCACCCATATTGCCAATTCTGCTGCCAATTAAGTTTCCAAAAATAACAAAATACAGGGACATAGTAATAGCGGGTGGAAGCAAAGTTTGGATCCAAATTCTTAAGAAACGTAAACACTCTTTGCGCCACATTGTTCTAAGAGCCACCATACTGAGGTTGCTGATTGGCTTAGGCTTTTGTATTGGCTTAGGGCTTTGCATTGGCTCAAGGCTACTCATTGCTGTCTCCTGCAACTTGTTGGGATGTAGAGTTGACGTCTACCGAAGATTTTCCAGATTCGACCATTCTAACAAATAGCTCTTCCAATCGATTTGACTTATTTCGCATGCTCAACACTTGTATCTTTTGTTGGGTTAACTGTTCAAAAACTGAGTTAAGACCGGCTTCCTTGGGCACATCCACTTCTAAGGTATGCTCGTCAACCAAACGACTGGTAAAACCTTCCAAAGTTATAGAACTTACATTTTTAGATAAATCCAACACAAAAGTTTCAATATTTAATGTGGCAAGTAAGGCCTTCATACTGGTATTTTTGACAATAATACCCTTATCAATAATGGCGATATTGCGACACAACATTTCCGCTTCTTCGAGGTAGTGTGTAGTCAGAATAATGGTCACACCTTGCTGATTTATCTCTTGTAAAAAGGACCACATTGAGCGGCGTATTTCAATATCGACCCCAGCGGTAGGTTCGTCGAGAATAAGAATTCTAGGTTCATGCATTAACGCTCTGGCAATCATTAGTCGCCTTTTCATACCGCCAGAAAGTTGCCGAGCCGGCGAGTTGCGTTTGTCCCACAAATCGAGTTGTTTAAGATATTTTTCAGCTCTGGGTTTAGCCACACTTATAGGTACTCCATAATATCCAGCTTGATTTAGCATGATCTGGATTAGAGGTTCGAATTGATTAAAATTAAATTCTTGTGGTACCAATCCAATACAAGATTTTGCCTCGATGGGCTGAGCTTCTAAGGAATAGTCAAATATATCAATCTCTCCTTGGGTTTTATTCACCAGCGAGCAGACGATACCTATGGCGGTTGATTTTCCAGCACCATTGGGGCCAAGCAAAGCAAAAAAATCTCCTTGCTTAACCTCTAAATCAATCCCTTTCAAGGCTTGGGTACCGCCCTTATAGGTTTTGGTTAATCCTTTGATATTCAGTGCGTTCATATTAACTGCCAACTAATTTGTGATCCGAAATTGCAAATACCCATATTTTTAGGTAGCCCGTGTATGTATACCGACTTCTAGGCACTAAAGTTTGCTAAAAGTGAGTTTTATTTTTGAAAAGAGAGAAATGAATCGCTAAGGAAACATAATATTGTGTCTAGCTTGGTTAATTCAAGTTTATGTGTGAATTGTTTTAGGCTTGGATAGTATGCAGGCTTATATGACGGATTTGATATTTTAACAAAACTAAAAAAGACAAAAGGGCAGGACGCCCTTTTGTCACTATATTTTCTCTATTTGAAGACCGACTTATTCGCAGTCTTCAGGATCTTTACCCATTTTTTTCTTCGTTTTAATACATGCTTCTTTAAGCTTTTTGGCAGCATCAGCTTGCAGTTCAGCCGCTTTTTCTTTTGTAGCATCGTATGCTTCGTTGGTTTTCTCTTTTACTTGAACATAAGCTTCGGCTGTACTTTCTTTTACATCGTCTGCCATGTCAGCCGCACCATCTTTGGCTTTCTTGTACAAATCTTCCGATTTCTGTTTTGCTTGAGTGGCCATTTCTTTGGCTTCTGCTTCTGCTGCTTCAGTTGACTCTTTTTGAGAATCTGTGCAAGCAATTAGCCCTAGGCTTAATACCGCAAATGTCATTGCTAGGGTAGTTTTTGATAGAGTCATGATGATCCCTTAGTGTGTTTTTAATCAAGTGTTTGCGCTAAATGCGCCTATAACGAATTTCCTTAGGGGAATTCCGTTCCATGTTTCAATATATTGATGAATAAAGTGTGTGTAAAGCTTACGTTATATTAAATCCTAAAACTCATTATAGATTATTACATTGCCGTTGCTCGCACAATATATCTATGTGTGGGATTGGGCGTCAAACTATCAAAAGGATAACAGGTGATAAGTGTTAAGTGGGTTTCATCCACTTCAAATGTGTCGTCATTAACTGTACTTTGTAAATACTGCAACTGTGAGTGTAAGGCAATACGCAGCATAGTCACTTTGAATTGTTGACGTTTATATTTGGTTTTGACTTCGATAATATCGCCCTTTTTTAGTGTTTTAAGGCTGTTAAATTGTGTGTCGCGATGCCCCACTATCACACTGTTGCCTATTTCTCCCGGTTGTGGTGTTGAACTGACATGGCTAGGTGCAAAAGCCAAATTTCTGCCACTAGCCCCCGCCAATACATACCAACTTTTGTCTTTAATGATAAGTTCTGCCACTGGATGGGTATCTGCCCAAGGCCAAGGTTTATGGTGTTGCTCTGATCGTAAGTTTTTGTGCCAAGCATGGGCTATTAAATATTGAGCTAATTCTGCTTTAGCCAAGATGTAAAATCCGCCAGAAAACTGATAAATGCCTAACAACAAACACAAGGTTATGCATTTATGTTTAGCAACCAGAGATACTAGCTTTGAAAAGATACTTTTTTTCGTGTAAGTAAGTGCATACATAGTGCTAACCCTATTAAAATTAAGCCAATAATAATTTTTAATTGTGCTGGAGTGGCCGTTTTGGGAAGGCTTCCTTGTGACTGAACCCGTTGATTTGAGGTGCCTTTAGGCAATGAGTTTGGTACTTTTTTACTGTTTGATAGTGTTTCAATAGGGCGGGTTGGTGTTACATCAACGGCGATTAAACTGGTGTACTGACTGACCAAATGATGGCTAAGGGCGGTTTCAGTGATCTGCAACTTGTATTCATCTTGCTCAGCCCTAGAGCTGTTTTTTTGAATACCTGCACGGCGCTTATCCCTAGTCAGTTGACTAATTTTTTCTCTGGCCCATAAGACATTGAGGCCGGATTGTCTGGTTTGCGCATTAAGTTGTAATGGGTTTTTCCATGGTTTTCCTTGATATTTCCCTATGAGATTGACCGTTGAGAAATAGTCTTTAACGCTGTTCGATTCACTTTTACTTTCAGTGAATCGGTAGCTAAGTACTAAAGGTTCGCCTTTATATAAATCGCTAATAACATTAGGGTAAAACTCTAACTGTCGATTGGACGGTAAGCGGCTGGAATTTAGCTGTAACTCAATATCGGTAATGGCGGGATGTTGTAATTTAGTTAACAGGCCAAGCATTTTTTCTTGTACCTGAGCAACCGAGCCAATATAGGTAAAAGTGCCTCGGCCGATTTTAGCAGCTTCGCTCATAAAATAACTATTGGGTGCACTACCTATACCTACTGTAAACAGGCGTGAGTTTTCAAGCTTGGTACTGATTAACTGCATTAATGATTCTTCGTTACCCACACTGCCATCGGTAATAAATACGATTTGCCGCAAAGTGCTTGATAGATTTATTTTAGGCTGCGAGAAGGCTAAATTCAGGGCACTGTGCATTTCTGTACCACCATTGGCAGATAAACTATCAACAAAATGTTTGGCATCTTTCTTATTATTTGAGTCTGCTAGTTTCGGCGATTTCCATAAATTTTGGGCATAACTATTAAATTCAATAATATTAAAGTGGTCGGATGCTTTGAGTTGATCTATGGCTAAAAGTAGCGCATTTTTGGCTTGTTTAATGGGATCGCCTTCCATAGAGCCTGATGTATCCAGTACAAAAATAACCTCTCGCAGTTGCGTCTGTGTCGGTGACTCAGTTTTGAGCCCAGGTAGCAACATAACCAAACCATATTCATCACCGTTAACCTGTTGGGTAAAGTGAGCAGACTGGGGGGCTACACCCAATTCTGGCCGCCAATTAAGCACAAAATCTTGGTTAGCAAGCTCGTCTTCTGATATCTGAATATGTTGGCTACCATCTGATAATTGTTTAACGGTGATTGCATGGAATTCGCTGTTGATATCTTGTACTTCAAACCCAGCGTGTAAATTGACCAGCAATTCAATATTGGCATTGGGCTGGTGATAGTCTGTTGCAGAAAATTCAGGTTGAATTAGTGGTTCTACTGTTGTGTCGCTGGGCAAGTATCGAGGTGTAATAGTCATGGGGAAACGCAGACTATATTGTTGCTGTTCAAAGTGCAGTGTTTGCTGATATTCAATGGTCACTTCAATGGTTTCGCCAGGACCAATATTAGCGATGGAATTAGAAAACATATTGGGTCGCTGCTGTGCCACTAAACTCGCTTTTTTGCCCTGTGCTTTAGCTTGAAGATAAATCTTTTTTGCTTCACTTTTTTCCTTAATTTTACCTTCTATTTTGCGTTCACCTACTGTCATCAACAAATGATCTACGGCGGCATTTTCTGGTAAGGGAAATACATATAACCCATTTACCCATTGTTTTCCGGCATTTTTAAAGGTTTGGGTCAGTTTAGTACGAGCTACTATACCTGTGACTTTAATATCAACTTTGGTTTTAATTACAGGGCTAAGCAAGTGTTGTTGAACCGTTTCACCTTGCACCGATTTTTCGTGGATTAAATATAAAGTACCACTTTGAGCATGTTGATAATCACTTATGGGATGATTGATTAAAGCGCTGTTGGCTTGATTATTTGCTGATCCTGATGCGTCCAAAATGGGGGTGGCGGCTGGTTTATGGGTCAAAGCGGGCACTGCAAATTGCAGAGCCCCTATGGCAATAACCACCAAACTAACAATCGCAAGTTTAGCTAGAGATGACATAATTACTTTCCTTTTTACTGAGTGGCCGCAGTCATTTCTATTTGTTCATGGGACACCTTTAACATCACCCTACGGTCAAAGAAGTCATCTTCAAAATGCTCACCAGCGCTAACAAGTGAAGACTCACCAAATGAGTTAGTGATGACTTGCTCAGGTGTAACGCCTTTATTAATAAAGAAGTTTTTGACAGTTAATGCTCGTTGCTCGGAAAGCGCCTGATTAAACGTGCTATCACCACGTTTATCAGCGAAGCCCGACAGGGTAATACTCAACCTAGGATTTTTTTGTAGAATTTGGGCAATCACATTTAGCTGTGACTTATAGTGGTCCTCCAAAACGTAAGAAGCTGTTTTAAATTGAATGTTAGTTTCAATTTCTGGAATGGTCTGTTTAAACGCAGCTTGGTCTAACGCATTATCCATGGAAGCAATTTGCAGCATTGCCCGTTCTTTGGATTGTTGCAAGTTTTGTTGCATCACCAACAATTGTTGATCTTTTTGTTCAAGTGAATGATGAGCTGTTTCCAGCCTTTTATCAGAGTTCACATCGTCTGCTATCATCACCCCAAATATGCCAGCAATTATCCCGCCTAGTGGTCCTGCTACGGCTGTGCCGATGATGACACCAGAACTCAGACCAAGCACTTCATTGGTCTTTTCTTGTTTACTTTGTGCTTCAGCCATAGCGCCGCCAGACAATAAGCAAGTGAATGCGATAGCGGTAGTGATTTTAGTGTTAAGTTGTTTCATTGTTTTCTCCAAGAGGGGGGTGGTTTGATTCCTCTCTAGTAAACAAAGATTGTGTGGCTGATTCAGGGAGACAATCTGGCAATCTTGAGGTCAATTGTGGCGAAAAAATGGAAATTGCCAGTTTCAGCTATATATGGACTCAACCTAAAGATGTTTTGGGATATAGTGCAATTAACAGTTAAACAGGCGCCGATTATGTCTAAACGTATCGCTTTGGTTGAAGATGACCAAGCACTCAGAGAAAATTATATTGCTGCACTGGGTAAACAAGGTTACGAGGTGCAAACTTATGCCAATCGTAGCAGCGCAGAACAGGCATTCTTTGAGCGATTGCCCGATTTAGCGATCATTGATATTGGCCTTGAAGATGAAATTGACGGCGGTTTTGCGGTTTGTCAGCAACTAAGAGGTTTATCTAAAACCTTGCCAATTATATTTTTTACCGCACGAGACAATGATTACGACACCATTTGTGGTTTGCGTATGGGTGCTGATGATTATTTAACTAAAGATATCAGCTTGCCGCATTTATTAGCCAGAATAGCCGCATTGTTCAGACGCACAGCCTTATTAGACCGGCCACAAACACCAACCGACTTGATTAAAACCGGTGACTTATTAATGGACAGCAAGCGTATGACAGTCAGTTGGCAAGGTCAGTGTATCGAACTGACAGTCACCGAATTTTGGATGTTACATGCCATTGCTAAATTTTCGGGACATGTCAAAAGTCGTCAACAATTAATGCATGAATCAAAAATGGTAGTAGATGACACTACTATCACTTCTCATATCAAACGTATCCGTAAAAAATTTATGCTGGTAGATCAACATTTTGACTGTGTGGAAACGGTATACGGTATGGGTTATCGATGGAAAAGTATTTAGGTATGTTGGCACTTTCAAACCTCAGGTTGTGGATCTCATGTAGATGAGTCGATTACGTTTTGGGCTGCGCCTTAAGTTACTGTTTTTCTCTTCGTTTTTACTGGCTATTCCTTGGTTGGGTTATCAATATGTGTGGGAAATGGAAACCTATCTGCGTATTGGCCAAGAGCAAACTATGGTGGGTACGGCGCGAGCTGTCGCCACGGCTTTGCATGAACGGCCTGCTTTGTTTGATAGCCAATCTGCCTATCTTACCGACGTTAAACCCGGTACTGATTTATACGCCCATAAAATTGCTTACCCTATTCAACTTGATGGTAAGTTAGACGATTGGCAAGATTATCAACATTTAAGCATTGCTTACGGTCAACAAAATTTGATTGATCCTATCCAAGACTATCAAATTAACAGTCTGCACTTTACCCACATGGTGGGACAGTACGACCGATTTTTGTATGCCATGTTCGATGTGACGGATAATAAGGTACTACTTAGACCAGCCAATAGCTTACGTATTGATAAAAATGATCATTTACAAATAGCCATGACAGATAAAAATGGCTTGTTTCAGCGCTATATCATTGCTCCTTCACAACCAGGTTGGGTGAACGCCTACTTGTTAAAAGATAATTTAGACTCATTACAACCCGAAAAATTAGAAACCAAAATTCAGGGGCAATGGCGCAATACGGCCTCGGGCTATCAACTAGAACTACGTTTTCCATTGGCTATGATATCAAGCAAAATTGCGTTTGCTATTGTTGATGTTGATGACTCAAATACTAGAGCGGTAGAACATATAATGGGCACGGCTAATCCATCCCAAGTAGATTCATTGGGAACTGTGCTGGTACCTTCGCCTGAAATAGAAAAAATCCTCAAAGGGCTTAAATACTCAAACGCTAGAGTTTGGGTGGTGGATAAACATATGCGCGTGCTTGCTCGTTCGGGCAATATTCAAAGAGCATCTGGTGTGCAAAGTGACTCCAATAATAATTCACACATCGGCTTTAGTAGCGAGGCTAAGCCCCAGAGTCAAAACAGCTGGTGGAAATATATAGAAAACAATTGGTTGTTACCGCTTTATTATCAAATATTAACTAAACCACCGGCAGATTTTGTGGATGACTTGCGCGACGCATTTGCTTTGCAAGGTCAAGACATAAGCCAAGCCTTAAAGGGTAACCCCAGCTCTTTGTGGCGCTTAAGTTCAGATAACAAAGCGGTGATCATGTCGGCTGCACACCCTATTTATCTTGACGAAACGGTAATGGGGGCCGTGGTGGTGGAGCAAACCACTAACGGTATACGTACCCTTAGGAATAAAGCGCTTGAACAGCAATTCCATTATATTTTGCTGGTTATTTTAATCAGTACTTTGGCGTTATTTTTAATCGCCTCACGTATTTCTTGGCGTATTCGTAAACTTCGAAATGAGACTGAAAGTGCAATTGATCAGCAGGGGAAAATTATTGGGGAAATTCTGCCGTCCACTACCCGTGATGAAATAGGTGATTTATCCCGCACTTTTACGCATGTGTTAAGCAGACTCAGTCAATACAATACCTATTTAGAGAACATGGCTTCTCGTTTATCTCACGAGTTACGCACCCCTGTGGCAATTGTTAATTCCTCTTTAGACAATCTGCTATTAGAACCTC
>Ga0115567_10000120_pt1 | contig 74581 bp, 65 predicted proteins | sample COGITO_mtgs_1204_2_FD_88679 | JGI IMG/M metagenome (GOLD analysis project Ga0115567, IMG submission 88679) | Pelagic marine microbial communities from North Sea - COGITO_mtgs_120412 | ecosystem: Environmental > Aquatic > Marine > Epipelagic | place: Germany:Helgoland, sampling site Kabeltonne...
GCCAACAGTAAACATAGCGCATGATAGATCCACATCCCAGCCCCAACTCCCCTTTGCGCAGGTGCGTTATCGTCGCATTGGGGGCGGGTTTTACGCCGTAATCTCATTCAGTCCGCAGAAAGCAGGCCCGTGCAGCAGCCTTTAGAAATTCTAGATATGGTCCCAGCTTGGGTTGACGGCGAGCTTGTACCCGTTGAAAAGTTGCATGCCCATCAGTTGGGGTTGCGCCATAAGGCGGTTTCGGTGTTTTTATGTGCCGGCGATGATATTTTAATCCAACAGCGCGCCGCGCACAAATATCACACGCCGCTTCTTTGGGCGAATACCTGCTGCACTCATCCGATGTGGGGGGAGAGTGTGAATGACTGTGCACACCGCCGCTTGCATGAAGAGTTGGGCATTGAAGATGTAGCGCTCACGGCAGTGGGGCAAATCGAATATCGCGCCGATGTGGGGCAGGGATTGATCGAGCATGAGCTCGTTGAAGTATTTATAGGCCAAGTTTCGCGGAACCTGGAAATAGACCCTAATCCAGATGAGGTGGTCGCCGTTGCTTGGTCAAACCGCCATAAATTGGCCGCAGATGCGCGTAGAAACTGGGCCCTTTATACACCTTGGTTTCGGATTTACTTGGACCAACACCAAGATCAAATCTTTAAAGTCAACTGATCAACAGACGCCTTCTTTAACGCCGCCCCGCTTTTTCGCGTTCGGCATAAAAAAAGGCAATGGCTTGGGCGCGGTTCCTAAGACCTAGTTTTTCATAAAGGTTTGACATATGAAATTTTACTGTATTGGTCGAGATTTGAAAATCCCGCGCCAATTCTCGGTTGGAAAGTCCTTGGGCTAATGCCTCGAGCAAGGCACGTTCGCGTTTAGTAAGTGCATTGATAGGGTCGTTTTGCAATTCACGCACATCTAAAAAGGGAAAAACCATTTGACCCATGGCAACCGAGGCACAGGTATCAAGTAGGGTCTCTACAGGGGCATTACGCCCCACAAAGCCAGCTGCCCCTGCAAGCATTGCATGGCGCGGCAGGTCGGTTTTGGTGTCATCGCCGTAAACTACAATTCGCGGAGCGCTTTCATGGTCGCGCAGGACCTCAATTAGTTTTTGTCCTCCCAAGGCGGGAATCTGCCAATCGATCACACCTACATGAACGGGAATGCGCATGATGGTGGCTAAAAACCCCTCGGCGGTAGCGGCGGTGGCCACCAAAGAAAAACGCGGGTCTTTTTCGAACACCTCAGACATTGCCGAAAGCACTAAAGGATTTCCGTCTGCTAAAGAAAGGTCAACGCGTTGACCTGTGGTTGTAAGGCTTTGCATTTGTTATCTCTTTTTTAAAATCCCACCCGAAACAGGCGATTTTTTTCGGTATTCCACGGTATTCAATCCAAATGGGTAGTGAAATACCTACCTAATTAGTTGTACATAAGCAGGAGTAACGGCTGTTGCGGTATAAAATCAAGATCTATTTAACAACGGTAAGAGACACGGTGAATAATTTTGGAGGAGATTACAATGCCAGGTATAAAAGGTCTTTTCGTTCCAGGCCCGACAAATGTGCCAGAGGCGGTGCGCCGCGCTGTTGATGTGCCTATGGAAGACCACCGCGCGCCAGATATGGCGGATTTTATGATGCCACTGTTTGCTGACCTAAAAAAGATTTTCAAAACCACGACGGGGCAGGTGTTTTTGTTTCCCTCCTCGGGAACGGGAGCTTGGGAAGCTGCAATCACCAATACATTAAATGAGGGCGATCTGGTACTGGCTGCACGCTTTGGTCAGTTTAGCCATTTGTGGATTGATATGTGTCAGCGAATGGGACTTGAGGTCGAAGTGATCGATTGCGAATGGGGCACAGGCGTACCGGTTCAGAAATTTGCGGAACGTTTGATAGAGGATAAGGCCCATCGCATTAAGGCGGTCTTTACGACCCAAAATGAGACCGCCACAGGGGTGCAGTCTGACATCAAAGGTGTCCGCAAAGCACTTGATGCGGCCAATCACCCGGCATTGCTGTTTATGGACGGTGTGTCCTCCATTGGGTCTGTCGATTTTCGAATGGAAGAATGGGGCGTCGATTTGGCGGTGTCTGGCAGCCAAAAAGGTTTTATGTTGCCTGCGGGATTGGCACTTCTGGGCGCATCGCAAAAGGCGTTGGCCTGTCAGTCTAATGCCAAAATGCGGCGCTGCTATTTCGACTTTAAAGATATGATAGCTACTAATGCCACGGGTTATTTTCCCTATACGCCGCCGATGCATATGCTGCGTGGCTTGCGCGCCTCGGTTGATTTGATGATGCAAGAGGGGCTTGAGAATATCTTCGCACGCCACCATTATTTAGCCAGTGGCGTACGCGCGGCTGTTCAAGGCTGGGGCCTAGACATCTGTGCGAAAGAACCTAAATGGCACTCGGACACCGTGACTGCTATTGTCGTGCCGGAAGGGCATGATGCGCGCCAAGTGATCGCCCGCGCTTATGAGCGTTATGGGCTTTCGCTGGGGGCTGGGCTTTCGGTCGTTGCGGGCAAAGTGTTTCGCATCGGCCATTTGGGCGATTTGAACGAATTGATGTTGATGTCTGCCCTCGGTGTCACTGAAATGGCTATGCGCGATGTAGGAATTCCTGTTAAAGCTGGGTCAGGTGTTGCAGCTGCGGGCGAATATTGGCGTTTGGCCAAAGAACCTTTAGCAATGGCGGCAGAATAACGTTTAGCTAAACGGGGCCCCATGGATATTCACGAATATCAAGCCAAAGACATTTTAAGCAGCTTTGGGGTCAATGTGCCAATTGGTGCATTGGCCTATAGTCCCGAACAGGCCGCATACCGCGCGCATGAGATGGGCGGAGCTTGCTGGGTGGTTAAAGCTCAAATTCATGCTGGTGGGCGCGGCAAGGTAGGCGGTGTGCGGCTTTGTCACTCTGATCAAGATGTTTATAAGGCTACGGATGCGCTGTTGGGTAAAAAGATGGTCACCCATCAAACTGGCCCCACTGGCAAAGGTGTCTACCGCATTTATGTGGAAGCCGCCGTTGAAAAAACACGCGAAATTTATCTAGGTCTTGTGCTGGACCGCTCATCCCAGCGGGTGATGATTTTGGCCTCGCCTCATGGCGGTAAAGAAATCGAAGAGATCAGCGAACGTCATCCCGAAACCATCATTCGCGCCACGGTCGATCCTGCATTGGGGCTACGCGACTTTCAAACCCGTGAAATAGCTTTTGCGCTGGGGGTTGACCCAAACTTAATGCCGCAGATGATGCGCACGCTGAAAGGCTGTTACCGCGCCTTTCGCGATTTAGACGCCACGATGGTGGAAATAAATCCCTTGGCCATCACAGCAGACAATCGTTTGGTCGCGTTGGATGCTAAAATGTCTTTTGATGACAATGCTTTGTTTCGCCACCCGCAGATTTCTGAATTGCGTGACAAAAGCCAAGAAGACACCCGCGAAACGTTAGCCTCCGATCGAGGGATATCTTATATTGGACTGTCGGGCAATATTGGTTGTTTGGTCAATGGCGGCGGGTTGGCTATGGCCACGATGGATTGCATTCAATCTCACGGCGGGCAAGCGGCTAATTTTTTAGATATCGGTGGTGGTGCTACGGCCGAGCGAGCGGCAAAAGCCCTTCGCCTTTTGATAGCAGATCCCAAGGTTGAGGCAATCTTGATCAATATTTTTGCAGGCATTAACCGATGCGATTGGGTGGCTGAGGGGTTAGTACAAGCTTTGAGCGCGCAAAAGTGCAACTTACCGATTGTGGTGCGATTCGCGGGTACCAATGTGCAAGATGGTTGGAAGGTTCTAGCCAAAAGTGGTCTGCCATTTTTACGCGCTAACACATTGGTGGAGGCCGCGAGCCGAGTGGTCTTGGCGTTGCGTAATGATCAAGCACTTTTGTCGAAAAAGGCCCAAGGATGAGCATTTTAATCGATGAGGACACCCGAGTTATTGTGCAAGGTATCACCGGTAAGATGGCACAGCTGCACAGTAAAGCCATGCTTGATTATGGCACGAAAGTGGTTGCAGGTGTGGTGCCTGGCAAAGGGGGAACAACTCTTTTTGGCCTGCCTATTTTTGATACAATGAAAGAGGCCCAAGCTCAAACTCAAGCCACAACGAGCCTCGTCATGGTGCCACCTCCCTTTGCAGCCGATAGTATTATGGAGGCAGCAGACAGCGCCATCAGCTACTGTATTTGCATCACCGACGGCATACCCGCCCAAGACATGATCCAAGTTAAAAGGTTTATGATGCGATATCCTAAGGAAAAACGCATGATGCTGACGGGCCCCAATTGTGCGGGCACCATTTCGCCGGGGAAATCAATGGTTGGCATTATGCCCGCTGCGATTTATCAGCCAGGCCCAGTGGGTATTGTTGGACGCTCGGGGACCTTGGGTTATGAATGCGCGGCTCTGTTGGCAGAAATGGGCCTTGGGGTGTCTACCTCGGTTGGTATTGGTGGCGATCCGATCAATGGCTCAAGCTTTCGCGATATCCTTGAACATTTCGAACGTGATTCTCAAACTGAAGTGATTTGCATGATCGGTGAAATAGGTGGCCCACAAGAGGCTGAGGCTGCAGATTTTATTAAAAAAAGCCTGACAAAACCCGTCGTGGCCTATATTGCGGGCCTGACCGCCCCCAAAGGTCGTACTATGGGCCATGCGGGGGCTATCATCTCCGCCTTTGGGGATAGTGCGGTGGAAAAGGTCGAAGCGTTAGCCGCGTCGGGAGTATTTGTGGCCGATCAGGTCTCAGATATTGGTAATTTGGTTAAAGAGATTTTTTCCAAACGCAGTACACTGGGTAGTTAGGATAACACCCTATAGCCATGGTTAAAAAATGCTGCCAGACTGGAGAAAAAGCCCGTTTAAGGACCTCCCCATGTTCCATTCTTTGACGCCACTTATCCAGCACGGAACTCTTCGTGTGGCGCTGAACTTGGGCAATCATGCTCTGGTACAGATGATAGGCGATGTGCCCCATGGCATGGCTCCCGCACTTGCGTCACAATTAGCGCAAATCCTGGGCGTTCCGATGCGGCCCGTCTTTTATGAGGGGGCAGGCAAAGTCTTTCAAGATGCCTCTAGGGATCAATGGGATGTTGGATTTTTGGCCATCGATTCCCAACGTGCCAAACAAATCAGCTATACGCGCCCCTATCATCGGATTGAGGTCACCTACGCCGTGCGCAAAGGCGGGCCCGTGACAGATGTGGCCATGGCTGACCGCGCCGGTTTGAGCGTTCTCACAGCGGTGGGTTCGGCCTATGATATGTATCTTGCCGCCCACCTAAAACACGCCATACATGACAGGCTCGGAACCCCAGCTGAAAGCTTTGCAGCATTTAGCCAAGGGCGCGGTGATGTGGTGGCAGGGGTGCGCGCCTCACTCGTACAGTATTTTAAAAATGATCCTTTGGTCACCATCCTTTCAGGCGTGGTAACGACGGTGGATCAGGCGATGGTCTTGCCAGGGCCCCAAAATCCACTGATTGGCGCACTTGATGCATTTGTGGCCGAGGCGTTGATCGATGGGTTGCTTGCTCCCTATCCTGGCTGAAGGTGCGCATGTTCTTTGCCAAAATTCCGCTTTCCAGATGACTTCAGCCCCATTTGATGCGACGTTTGCGACGCCTGTAGTTACATCGGATTTTGCATGCCAACCCGCATAGATTATATCGGAATTGAAGCCTTTGTTGCAATTGCGCAGCTCGGAAATTTTGTGCGTGCCTCTGCGCATCTTAACCTGTCTCAAGCCGCCCTAAGCCACCGTATCCGCAAGTTGGAAGATGACATAGGCACCCGCCTTTTGCTGCGCACTACCCGCGAAGTGTCGCTGACCGAGGCCGGGCAAGAGTTTTTACCGATCGCGCGGCGCAACCTTGAGGCTCTGTCAACCGCTTATAGCGCCGTGCAGACCAAGGCGAGGGCCCAGCAGCAAACCTTAACCTTTGCCTGTCTGCCAACCATTGCCCATTTTTATCTGCCCCATGTGCTGGAAGCCTTTGCCATAAGCCACCCCGATATAAGCATTCGCCTGCAAGAACAGCCAGCAGACCGTGTACGTGAATTAGTGATCTCGGGCGAGGCTGAGTTTGGTGTTATTTTAACTGGAGTGCAGCGCTGGGATCTGGAATTCAAAGAGGTGCGCCGCGAAGATTATCATCTTTTGGTCGGTCCGAACCATCCTTTGGCCAAGCAAAGCTCGGTGTCACTTGCCGATCTGGCAGGCGAGCGTTTCGTGCGCATCAACACCCAGTCCACTAACCGACAAATGGTTGATGATTTTTTAGAACCGGTGGCTGGCACGATCGATTGGCGATACGAGGTGCAAAACGCCGCCATGGCCATTGCGATGGTGATGCAAGGCGTGGCGGTGACAATTTTGCCCAGCATCTCGGCACGCCTAAGTGGCTATAGCTTAAGCAGCTTGCCCTTTTCTGATATCCAAATCTCGCGCACCTTGGGTATCGTCACTCGGCGTGGGGCACCGCTAACAGCAGCGGCGCAAGCGATGCGCGATCAGATCATCACAGCCCTGCGCAGAGATGATTAAAGCCATGCTTATTGCGAACAGTTAGGTTTGCTTTTTGGCCCAAACATCGAGGTTGGCCATATTTTGAGGCACGCCTGCGACATAGGCGTTTATTTGGTCGTATATATCGTTAAATTGGAAATCCAGCTCATCTTCTGTGACATAGCCGATATGGGGGGTGGCGATGACATTTGGGTGAATAACCAGTGGATCTTGTGGGTCGGTTAGGGGTTCGGTCTCAAAGACGTCGATGCCTGCGCGTCCTGGGCGCCCTTTATTAAGCGCTGCCAAAAGCGCGCCTTTTTGCAAAAGCTCGGCGCGGGATGTGTTGATGAAACTGGCGGTGGGTTTCATGCGAAGCAGATCATCTTGCGTGATGATGCCGCGCGTTGTGGGTTTTAGGCGTACGTGCAGGCTGATGAAATCCGCGCTGGAAAAAAAGACCGCACGGCTTTCGGCCACGCTCTCACCGTCGGCCAAAGCCCGCGCACGCCCCTCGTCCGAGGCCCACCAAACCACCTGCATCCCAAAGGCCCGCGCATAGGCAGCCACGGCCCGTGCAATGCGCCCATAGCCATAAAGCCCCAAAACCCGCCCTGCGACGGTTTGCCCAACGCCCATTTGCCAATGGCCCGCCTTAAGGGATATGTTTTGGACGATGATCTGACGGGCACAAGATAAAACCAGCGTCCAAGTCAGTTCTGCCGCCGCGACGGAATGGCCGTCATTATGTAGGTTTGAGCAAAGCAGCACATCGTGCGCAGAGCATGCGGCCACATCGACATGCGGATAGACGCTGCGCTGGCTGATCAGGCGCAAATTTGGCAATTTGGCCAAGAGCGGCGCGGTGATGGCTGTTCGCTCACGAAACAGAACTAAGGCCTCGGCGGTTTGCAAACGTTGGGCCAAAAGCTCTGTGTCGGTGACATGGTCTGTCCAGACGGTCACCTCATGCAGGGCCAGTTTGGTGAAAGAAGGCAAATGGCGCAGCGTGTCAAACCAATCGTCTAGAATATGCACTTTCATGCTAATATCCTTTGTGCGGATGGGCGCGCGCCATGACGGGTGAGGCTACGCGGTCGGAGATGGGAAAATCCAAAAGTGTAACGCCAGAAATGCCGTCGATCAGCGCAGGCAAATCGTCCAGATCAGCGACCTGATGGCCCTGCGCGCCAAAACCTCGCGCAATCGCGGCCAGATCGGGGCGCCCGAAGACGGCACCCGCATCATTCAGCCCATCGGCGCGCAGTTTATGGATCTCGGACCCGTAAGCCCCGTCATTGAGGACGCAAATCACTATCTTAAGCCCGTGGCGCGTCATCGTCTCGAGCTCTTGAATATGCATCAGCGCGCTACCGTCGCCGTCAAAAAGCACAACCGTCCCTAAAGGGCGTGCGGCGGCCACCCCCATGGCAAAGGCCAACCCGTTGCCTATCGCGCCAAATTCGCGGATGGTTAAAAACTTTTCATAAGGCCGCGACGGCATGTGCGCAAAATAATAAGAGCAGTGGCCCGAAGAATTTACCAAGTCCCAATCGGCGGGCAGATTTTTTTCAAGGGCGGCTACAACGTCGCGCGGATCATGGACCTTGGGTTCAGGAAAGCGGGGTGTGTCGTCAAATTGGGCTGTGGCGATGGTCTTGGCCAGCGCCTCGGTGCGCCAGTTTGGCGCGCGTGCGTGTAGCATATCTGAAAGTGCTGCAATTCCCAAATTCGCATCCGCGCGCACATAGCTTTGGGCGGCTTTGCGCCCTTGCGACAGGGCGCTTGGGGCTAGGTCCAGTTGAATGACATGGGCTTGGCCAAACAATTTGCCACCATCACCATTGTGATGAGTAAGGCTGCAGCCTATGGCAAGGACCAGATCCGCCTCGCCCAAAAGCGCGCGGGCGGTTTGCGAGGAAAAGCCCCCCGCAATGCCAATGTTAAAGTGATCTTGCGAAAAAAGTCCCCGTGCGGGCAATGAGGTGGCCAAAAGTGCATCAAGTTTGGCGGCCAATTGCGCGATGGCCTTTGCAGCCTCCACCGCCCCCAAACCAGCCATCATGACGATGCGTCTGGCGTTTTTAAGGCGCAGGGCGGCGGCTTCAATATCGTTGGGATGCGGGGGCAGGGCGCCTACTTGTGGCAGCATCTGCGCTGAGGGGATTGGTAAATCGCTTGGCCCGCTCCAAAGCGCGTCTTGCAGATCAAAGGGCACGCCAATGACGACGGGACGCTGCTCAGTCTGGGCTTGGATAAAGGCGTCGCGCACTTGGGTTGGCATCCGGGCAACACTGTGCAGCGCGTGATAAGCGGCCCCCGTAGCAGTGATAATTGGGCCTTGGTCAATGGCCTGATTATACCAAGCGCGCCCAATCGGGGCCTCGCCTGCGAAAATCACCATGGGCAGTTTGGCACGCACGGCCGCGGGTAAGGCGGTCACAATCTGGGTCAATCCAGGCCCGCAGGTGGTTGTGGCCACGCCGACTTTTCCCGATTTGCGCGCATAGGCCATAGCGGCGGCCACTGCGCAATGTTCGTGACGCACATAGATCATACGACAGCCCTGATCTGCCATGCGAGTTGCCCAATTCATATTGGCATCGCCCAGCAAGGCAAAACAGGTTTCGACCTTTTCGTTTAAAAAAACATGGGCCAATATGTCATATACATGGAGTGTCATGGGATTTTTCTGCCCATCAGCCCAGATGATACCATCACCTCGCCCCGTGCAATCAGACGCGCCGAGCGGATCAGGCCCGCCGATTTGATCTGGGTAGCGTTATCGGTGCGGGTATAATCAACGGTCACGTCAATCACCCCTTGCGGATGCTCAACCGAGATCAGCGCAGGCGTGCCTTGGGGTAAACTGGTCAGCCCGTCGGCCACGGTGCCTGGTGTCAAAGCGCAAGCCGCCACACATTGCGAACCTGTGACCGCCATAGTTGGGTGGGTTTTCCATGGCATAAAATAGCGCACACAAAAACTACCCCCGTCACGCGGTTTGGCCAAAAGACCTATTTTAGGAATGACCGAACGGGCCACATCGCCAAGTCCCATCAAGATGCCCGCTTGTAGACGGATCGCCTCCATCTTAGCGAAAAGCGCTTGGTCGGCATCAAGCTCTTCGGCGGTTTCATAGCCTGTCAGGCCAAAAGCGTCAGCGCGGGCGATCATCATGGGCATGGCCACGTCCATGCAGGTGATCTCAATTCCATCAATCGTGTCGCGTAGATTGCCCGTGGGCAACATGGCCCCACAGTTGGTGCCCACAACCCCCAAAAAGCTGACGTTCACGGGGGCCGAGGTGCCAAAAACACCTGAAATTTCCGTATCCCCCTCATAGGTGACATGGCCGTCTGGTGTTTGCACAATCACATCGATCAAAGCGCCCGTATTCACCGCACGAATGGTCAGTTTTGTCACTGCACCAGTGATGGGTGCAAGCCCCATCTCAAGCGCTGCGGGCCCCACCCCCACAAGGATATTGCCGCAGGTCACAGAAAAATCTACTTCGGCCTTATCAACGGCCACCTGCGCGAAAAAATAATCTATATCGACCCCCTCTTCTTGCGAGGTGGACAGCATCGCGACTTTGGTAGTCACCGCCGTGCCGCCGCCCAGCCCATCAATATTATTGGGGTGGCCCGCCCCCACCACTTGGATCAAGATTTTTCCCAGTTGATCTTGATCTTGCGGCAGGTCAGATCGATTAAAGTAAGGCCCGCGCGAAGATCCTCCACGCATAAACAAGAATGGAACGCCAGTTTGTGTCATGATTTCTCTCTGTAAGTTAGGTTAGAGGCCAAGGAAGATGTGCGACTTTTTGCAATAAACCAGGCGGGAAGTCGCGTCCCAAGACCCAAGCTAGAAACATGATGAAAGCAATACCCATTGCTGCATAGCCCGTGCTGAGCGCCCAACTGACGCCGCCACGCAGGCGAAAAAACAGAACAAAAAACAACGAAAGTGCGATGATAAGGCCAAAGATAAAGGTGCCCACAAGCAAAAATAAGAACCATGACAACGTTTTCCAAAGCCCGTGGGGAGCATTTGCATCGTCACCACCTGCCTCAAGGTCGACAAACGCATCATCGGTTTCAGAGGTCCTGCGCATCCGCAACAAAAGTGCAAAACAACCTGCAAGTGTGACGGATCCAACCACTAGTGGAAAAATTTTGTCACCAACGCGCGTAATGTTTGAAGCGTCCCACACCGATACGGCAATATAAACCGTGATGCATAATAAGAACACCACTGGCGCTCTTTTTGCACCAGTTGGGGCTTCGATATTTTCCCGAATGTTTTTGGATTGTTTGATCCCAACCCAGATCGACAAAAGCGTCAGCACAAGAATGCTGATAGACAGGGGTGTGAAAATATAATCAAATCCTGCTTCCCAGCTACGACGAAAACGCGATGCCGCTATTTGATTGGCCATGTTGGCAAAGCCTTCGGCTTGGCCGGAAAGCACAAAGCCAATCAAAAAGGCCGGCCGTGAATAATCAAAACGACGTAGCAAAATGCCCAATAGTCCAACGCCAATAAGTGCGACCAGATCGCTGGTCGATTGGCGTGATTGAAATGCCGCAAAAGCAATTATCATAAAAAGATAAGGGGCCAAAAGTGTAAACCGAATTTGGGTTAGCTTGGCGATATATTTAGACAAAACAATACATAGCCCTGCGCCGATGACATTGGCCAAAGCCAATGACCAAACTATTGTATAGGTGGTCGATAAGTCTTGTCGCACCATATGCGGTCCAGGGGATAGGCCCAAAAGGGCAAGCCCGCCCAAGAACACCGCCATAGATCCCGACCCTGGAATGCCAAAAATCAAGGTAGGCACCAAGCCACCTCCTTCTTTGGCATTGTTCGACGATTCAGGTGCAATCACGCCACGAATATCGCCTTGGCCAAAGTTTTCCCGGTCTTTTGAACTTTGCACTGCAAAACCATAAGCGATCCAATCCACAACTGAGCCGCCAAGCCCAGGAATTATCCCAACTACCACACCTATCAAAGCGGAGCGCGTGGAAAGCCAGACATTCTCCCACCAATCTTTTACCCCTTGCAACCAGCCCATTCCCAAATCACCGGTTGAGGCGATGGGTTTATCTTGGCGCAATAATGAGACAATTTCAGGAATAGCATAAATGCCAAGACCCACAATCACCAATTGAAATCCGTCAACTAAATAAGGAATATCATAGGTTGACATGCGCAGTGATCCGCCTGCGCCCGCAGCGCCGATGGTGCCAACCATCAAACCCATGCCCGCCGCCACAACACCCTTTAGTGGCACTCGACCTGCAAGAATCGCAACCATGGATAGGCCAAGCGCAGTGATCATCAGCATCTCGGGCAAACCAAATGCCAAAATTAAGGGGCGCGCCACAAAGATAAAGCAGGTTAAAACTACTGCCCCCAAAAGTCCTCCAAAAAGTGACGACATAAAGGCTGCCGACAAAGCACGCGCCGCCTGACCCTTTTTAGCGAGGGGAAAGCCATCAAGTACCGTCGCTTGCGAGGCAGATGAGCCTGGAATACCTAAGAGAACTGAGGAAAATGTATCCGAAGTGGGCACCACGGCAATCAAACCCACCATCAGGGCCAAACCTGACACTGGCTCAATCCCAAACAAGAACGGCAAGACCAGACTCAGACCAGCGATTCCACCCAGTCCAGGAAGCACACCGATGGAGAGGCCAAGCAAGACGCCCGCGACCAAAAACATGATTTGTTGGGGATGAAAAATAAGGGTAAGTGCCTCGCCAAGGGCGGGCAGCGCGGTCGCAAAAATGTCCATTGGATATGTCCTGTTTGGCAATCTATATCGGAAAAACTGCCCAAATAACCATAGGTCAGTTGGGCAGTTACGCGATTATTGCAGTTTTACGCCGTAAGCATCGTCAAGCCATTTCAACACAAAACCACGGGCTTCGTCGGTGACTTTTGTAGCTTGGTCGCTTGCGCTGCGTCCGCCGTCGCCTGTCAGCTGTGGGTAGACGCCCAGCTCAGTCGCAGCCAATCCCGCAAAGTCAGGACGTGCAAAGATGGTGCGGAATGCTTTTTCATACATTGCAACAACATCAGCTGATGCCGATCCTGGTAGGTAGACCATTTTTTGTGCCGCAAAACCGGACACGAAAAAGGCTTTCCAAGCTTCCCAAGCGACACCTTCGGTTTTACAAGCGGCGGTCGCTTCGCAGACTTCTTTAAAGCTTGGAACATCTGGGAACGTGGGGTCACGCACAAGAACGCCATTTTCATCAAGTGAGCCAAAGCTAAAGGCTGGCACAGCAAGACCTTGGTCGACCAAAGGCACAACGCTTTTTAGGTAAGCAGATGAGGTTTGGTAATCAATATTCGCTTCGCCCCGTTCAAACATCAAACGGCCATCGCCACGACCTTCGATCCCAAAGACAGGGTCAACTTGCAAGCCCAGCATTTGAAAAGACAATAGCGGAACCAGATCTAGCGTTGTCGCCCCTTGCGAACCGTAAAGGAAGAACTCTTCCGTCAGATCGTCAAAATCACCGTCAAAACGCGCACCTAGGTCTGGTGGCAAATAGACCACGCCGCCCGTGCCCGAAGCCAAAACCGGCTGCCAGTTACTATATTCATAGCGCACCCGTGGGTCGTTTAGAAGATAAGGAAACTGTGTGGATCCTGATGTTCCAAAAAGCAACGTGCCGTCATTGGTGTCTTGTTCTTGGAACCAGTTAGCCCCTTCCGTTGATCCCGCACCTGGGCGATAGCGAACGACAACCGTTGGATTGCCAGGCAGTGCTTCGCTTAATAAAGGTGCATAGAAATTCGCCCAACGGGCCGATCCGCCTGATTCCGAAAATGGAATAACAAAGTCGACTGTTTTTCCAGCTAAATCTTGGGCGTGCCCCATGCTTGTGATAGCAGCGGTCACCGCACCGGCGACCAAGCCTATCGTTTTCATTTTAATTGACATGTCTCTCTCCCTTGTCATGACTTGGCACTGCGGGGTCGTTCAAAAAGCGCCGTTTTGTCAGCTGCGCCCGTTAGAAGTCAGACCCGCATGTCCAACGTGGGGCAGGCTTGCATATTTATGATGTTTCAACAAATGCTAATTATGCGACGATTATTAATATTCATGCATGAAAATGGTGGGGCGTGGTTTAGAGCGCACCAAAAGAAGCGCTCCGTGTCGTCATGGGGGGCTGTTTTAAAACGGTTGTAGAAAGTGGCGTTAAATCTTTTTTAATTTCAACAAGCGCGCAACCAAAGGTGCGGCGGTGATGACCAGCACGATGCGGGTTAGGTGATGCACAATCACAAAGCCAAGATCCGCCCCGGAAACAATCGCCAGCACCGTCATTTCCGCTTGTCCACCGGGGGCAAAGGCCAAAAACCCCTCAAGCGGTTTGGCCAGACCTGTTTGCACCACAACTTCGGTAAAGCCGATAGCCAAAAGTGCGACCAGCACCACATATGCAAGGCCCGACAAAACATCTCGGCGCAGCTCATGCACGGTGACACCAACATAGCCCACGCCAATGCCAATGCCGATGAAATATTGCGCGGCAAGAATCGCTTCAGCAGGGGGGCGTACATGAATAATGCCCATCAGAGATAGGGCTGCCGTCACTATCAAAGGGCCAAGAATTGAGGCTCCAAATAGCCCGATCTTTTCGCCCCCCTTCCAGCCCACAAAAGCTGCGATTAGCATAAATATCAGCTCTTGGGGGGCGACCTCACTCATCGGTGCACCAATGGGTTGGGACAGGGGTGCGTCAAAGATTTGGATCATCAAAATGGGGGCGGCACTGACCAAAACCAGCACCCGTGTGGCGTGGATCAACGACAGTGCGCGTCCGTCGCCGCCCGCTTCGCTGCCGAAAATCACCATATCTTGTAAGCCGCCCGGCATGGCCGCGTAATAAGAAGTTACCGGATCAAAGCCGCACACGCGGCGGAAAAACGGCACGCCCACCAAGCCAATGCACAAGATATAAATTGGTATCAAGGCCAAAGACATCATCATTTTTGGCAAAAGCGCAACTAAATCAGGTGTGATCGAGGCTCCAACCGCCACCCCCAAAATGGTGCGCGCGCCCACCGCAATCTGCCCCGTGCCCCGAAGCGGAGCGCCAAGCAGTGCTGCAATCAAACAAGCCAGCATGGGCCCGAACAAAAACGGCAAAGGTAGACCTGTCTTATAAAAAGCCAGAGTGCCCATCACTGCTATAGTCAGCGTACCTAAGGTACGAACCAGCGGCGGAAATTGGGACAGAGGGCGCATGAAACAGCTTTCGTTGACAATTATTGTATCCAATAGTATACATCAGGATACAAAAAACAACAGCTGAGTGACAAAGTGCCCGAATTAACCACCCCGATCCGCGATATGAGCCAAGGTCAAGACGCTTATCAGCGTTTGATTGGTCAGATCAGAGCGGGATCTTTGCGCCCAGGCGATCGCTTGACCGAGTCAGACATTGCAGCGCGTTTGGGTATTAGCCGCACCCCCGTGCGCGAAGCAATCCGCGCACTAGAGGCTGATGGGCTGGTTGTGCATGTCGCGCGGGTTGGGGCCAGTATTCGCAGGCTAGCCTATCCCGAAGTGGCTGAGCTTTATGAGATGCGTACCGTACTTGAAGGCACCGCAGCAAGGCTGGCCGCGCGCACTGCGTCAGAGGTTGAGCTGGCCGAACTGACCGCCATTTCTCAAGACATGGCTCGTGCGCAAGCCGATGAACCTCACCTTTACGATTTGAACCGCAATTTTCACCACACCTTGTTAAACGCCGCACGCAACCGCTTTTTAAGCGAGGCCGTCGCAGGGCTGGAAAAGACGCTTTTGATCTTGGGACCCTCGACCATGGCTGACAGCACTCGTGCTGCCCAAGCCCAAGCCGAGCACGAGGCAATCCTCGCCGCCCTGCTCGCACGTGACGCCCAAGCTGCAGAAGCGCTCATGCGCAGCCATATTCAAGGCGCACATCGTTTGCGACTGCGCCAGTTTCGAAAAGATAATCTAGGAGAACAGATGCTGTGACAAAGTTGAATGCGCTATGGGATCTTGTCGTAGTGGGTGGGGGCAATGCGGCACTTTGTGCTGCGATTGAAGCGGCGGAACTTGGTGCCTCGGTCGTGATCTTAGAGGGAGCACCGCGTGATTATCGTGGGGGCAATTCGCGCCACACGCGCAATTTTCGCTGTATGCACCAAGGACCTCTGTCAGTTTTGACCGATATTTATGAAGAGGAAGAATATTTTGATGATCTTTTGCGGGTGACCAAAGGCGAAACAGACGAGCATTTGGCCCGCTTGGCCATTCGCACCTCGGAAAGCTGTTTGCCTTGGATGGAAAAACAGGGTGTGCGTTTCCAACCTTCGCTTTCGGGAACCCTGTCTTTGTCGCGCACTAATGCGTTTTTTCTGGGCGGGGGCAAGGCATTGGTGAATGCCTATTACAACCGCGCCGCTGATTTGGGTGTGACGGTCATTTATGAGGCGCAGGTTACCCACGTTGATATCCAAGACGGCGTCTTTAGCGGTGTCACTTGCGATATTGCGGGTGTCACCCAACTTATCGAAGGCAAATCTGTTGTCTTGGCCTCTGGAGGATTTCAAGCGGATCTTGAATGGCTAGCGCGCGCTTGGGGGCCTGCGGCCAAGAATTTCTTGATCCGCGGAACGCCCTATAATCGGGGAGTGGTTTTGAAAGATATGATCGACCAAGGTGCCGAAACGGTTGGTGATCCGACCCAATGTCATGCCGTTGCAATCGACGGGCGCGCCCCAAAATATGATGGAGGCATCGTCACAAGGCTTGATTGCGTGCCTTTTTCCATTGTGGTCAACCGCGACGGGCAACGTTTTTATGATGAAGGTGAAGACGTATGGCCCAAGCGCTATGCGATTTGGGGGCGGTTGGTCGCAGCCCAACCCGATCAAGTGGCATATTCCATCATTGACACGAAAAGCATTGATGCGTTTATGCCCTCAGTCTTTCCACCCATTCAGGCGGACACGATCGAAGGGTTGGGGCAAAAGCTTGGTATCTCGGGGACGGTGCTTAAAAGCACTGTCGAGGCCTTTAATGCCGCTTGCCAAGAGGGCATGTTCCACGGCAATGAGCTAGACGGGCTGACCACAAAAGGCCTGACCCCTTCCAAAACCAACTGGGCCCGCCCGATCACCCAGGCCCCTTTTTATGGGTATGAGCTGCGTCCAGGTGTCACCTTTACCTATCTGGGCTTAAAAGTTGATGAGACCGCCCGCGTGACAGGCGCAGGGGGGCGAATGAAAAACGTTTGGGCTGTGGGCGAAATCATGGCAGGCTCAATTCTTGGTCAAGGCTATTTGGCAGGATTTGGCATGACCATCGGTACAGTATTTGGCCGCATTGCCGGTAAGGAGGCCGCCGCTCATGTCTTATGAAATCCCGATCCTCCCAAAATCAAACACCTTAGCTGAGGCCCGCAGACAGGTCGAAATTTGCAACGCCTGTCGCTATTGCGAAGGCTACTGCGCCGTGTTTCCCGCCATCACCCGTCAACGCGCTTTTGCCGATGGTGATCTAACGCAGCTGGCCAATCTGTGTCACAATTGCCAAGGCTGCTATCACGCTTGCCAATATACCGCGCCCCATGAATTCGCGTTGAACTTGCCCGGTATTTTGGCCGATGTGCGCCAAGAAAGCTGGGATGAATATGCATGGCCGCAGGCTTTTGCAGGTAGCTTTCAGCGGCGTGGCACGCCCATAGCGCTGGCCCTTGTCGTTGGATTAGCGCTTTTGTTTGCCCTGGTGACGGCCTTGCCTGCCACCGATGGTTTGGGCTTTTATGCCTTTGTATCGCATAGTTTGATGATCGCTATTTTCGCGCCCGCCTTTTTGGCACCGATGGTTGCTATTGGCGTGGGGCTACGGCGCTATTGGTGTGCAGTTGGGGGGCAACCCATTCGCTTTGCCCATCTGCGCCATGCTGTCAGTGCGGTAGCAACGATGCGCAATCTGGGCGGGGGGCAGGGTCAAGGGTGCAACTTCGAAGATGGTGACCGCTTCAGTAACAAACGCCGCATTGCGCATCAACTGGTGATGTATGGGTTTTTACTGTGTTTTGCGGCAACCTCTAGTGCTACTTTGATGCATTATTTGTTGGACATCCAAGCCCCTTATGAAATTTTCTCACTGCCAAAATTACTTGGGCTTACGGGCGGTCTGATGATGAGCGTTGGCGCTTTGTGGCTGGTCATGCTCAAGCGGCGTGCTGACCGCAAACTTGGATCCGTGCGCGCATGGGGCGGCGAGATGGCCTTTGTTCTTTTATTGGGGCTGACAGGTTTTACGGGGCTTTGGCTTTATGCAGCCACAGGCACGCCGCTGGTCGCACCGCTTTTGGCATTGCATTTGGGTGCTGTCTTGACCTTTTTCTTAATAACCCCCTATTCTAAAATGGTGCATGGTTTCTACCGATTAGCTGCACTTGTGCGCGACGCGCAGTCTATAACATGACCCGGCTCTTGATGTTAGAGGGCGACGGGATCGGCCCTGAACTGATTGCAGGCACAAAAAGCGTGCTAGCCGCCGCAAGCACGCGCTTTGGGCTGGGGTTAAAGTTTGAACATGCGACCATCGGCTTTGACGCTTTGGCCCAAAGCGGCGTGACAATCCCCCCCGAGGTGATCGCAAAAGCGCGTGGCGTTGATGGGCTGGTGCTGGGTCCGGTGTCGCACAATGCCTATCCGCCTGTGTTCGAAGGTGGGCTTAACCCCTCGGGCGTGTTGCGCAAAAGCCTTGATCTTTATGCCAATATCCGCCCCGCGCGCACTTTTGCTGGCTATCCGTCACCTTGTCGGATTGATTTTGATCTGATTATCTTTCGCGAAAATACTGAAGGTTTTTACGCAGATCGTAATATGGCCACAGGCAGCGGCGAAGTGTCGCCGGATGAAGACATGGTCTTAGCACTGCGTAAAGTGACGCGCAAAGCCTCGCGTCGGATTGCGCAAGCGGCCTTTGAGTGTGCGGCCGCGCGACCCGCACGCCATGTCACTGCGGTGCATAAGGCCAATGTTTTGCGTGCCTCGGACGGGCTTTTTTTGGAAGAGGTGCGCCGCATCGCAGCCCTTTACCCAGATGTCACATATGATGAGGTGCTGGTCGACTCGATGGCGGCCCTTTTGGTGCGCAAACCCCAAATCTACGATGTGATTGTTACCACCAATATGTTTGGCGATATTCTGTCTGACCTTGCGGCCGAGCTTTCGGGCAGTCTTGGGCTGGCCGCCTCGTTGAATGCGGGTAGCCATCATGCGATGGCACAGGCGCAGCATGGTTCTGCACCTGATTTGGCGGGCAAGGATCTGGCCAATCCGGCTTCGCTTATCTTGTCGGCGGCGATGCTGTTAACCTGGCTGGGCACACGTGGGAAAGGGGTGAGCTTTCACCACGCGGCAGAGGCCATTGAACAGGCGGTTGAGGCGTGTTTGAGAGACCCAAAACTGCGCACCGCCGATCTGGGTGGCGTTGCGGGCACAAAAGCCATGTCCGCCGCCATCGCGCGCGCCGTGGCAATTGGATAAAAGGCACCTCAAAAAGGGATCCAGCGATATTGGCCGGCAGTGCGCTCAACATGGCCAAGGGCAGGAAAGGGCATATGATGACCGCTGACCAAGAGGCGGTCAGTGACCACCATATCAAGCACGCGTTTGCGCGTTTCTTTCGCCGCCTCTTGATCATCGTCAAAAGCCACGGGACTGTCGGGAAATTGCAGGGAATACACAAAATGATTTGTCACATCGCCCCAGATCAAAAGCGCTTGCCCGTCACTTTCCAATCGATACATCATATGCCCAAGGGAATGACCAAAGGCGGTTTGGCTGACAAGGCCCGAGACTACCGTTTGCGTATCTTCCAAAAAGGTCATGCGCGGAGCTAACGGGGCGATGGTCCTTAAGAAAAGCTCGCGGTTTTGGGCACGCTGAGGGGGGATTTCGGTGCCATCTGCCCAAGCGTCAAACTCGCGTCGCCCAATCACATAGCGCGCATTGGCAAAGGTGGGCACGCCATCCTCAAGCACACCCGCGATGTGGTCGGGATGACAATGGGTAAAGGCCACAATATCAACATCGGTAGGGGCGAACCCTGCTTCGGTCAAGCGGGTCTTAAGCCGGCCTGCATGTGCACCGCGCCCTGCAGCCCCTAGGCCCGTATCGATTAAAATCACCTGCCCGTTCAGGTGGATCAGCGTAGGCGTATAGCTGTTTTCAAAACTATCTGGCGCAAGATTTTGGTCTTTCGCGATGGTTTCAATCTCGAACGGAGATTTATCCATTAAAAATGGCGGGTTGATCGAGTCGCGGGGCTGCGCGCCGTCTAGCAGGGTGATGACTTGGGCTTGGCCCAGCGTGAGGCGGTGAATCGTGGCGCGTGGTGGGTTTGGTAGTTGTTCCATCTAGGGGCTTTCATTAGGGTTTGGGTCCAGTTTAGGGCTATTTTGCGGTTTTGTCAGGTGAAACCGCTTGGACGGGGTCGGCGCAAAGCCATGTGCCTCCGCCATGCATTGTGTAAGCTCCCTAAGCTGAGGTAACAGGGACCCATGCGTGCCTTTGGTGTGCTCAAGAAAGTGGGAGTTAATGACGGATCAGCGCATGAAATTGGTCTTGGTAACTCCCGAGATCCCTCACAACACTGGTGCAATTGGGCGCACGGCGGTGGCCTTGGGGCTTGAGCTGATCTTGATAAAACCCTACGGATTTTCCTTGGATGAGGGGGCGGTCGCACGCTCTGGAACGCGCTACTGGAAACATGTCGAGCTAAGTCAATATGACAGCTGGCACGCCTTTCTAAAGGCACGCGCCCCAGCCCGCGAAAGTCTGTATTTTTTTGAGGAACACGGAGCGCAAAGTTTTTACGCCCCCCATTATGTGTCTGACGCTTATTTGATTTTTGGACGCGAGTCCAAAGGTCTACAACCGGAAATCTTAGCGGGGATGGAGGATAGATGCTTTCACATGCCCATGCCCAGCGGCTTGGTCAAGTCGTTGAACTTGGCCAATGCCGCCACGGCTGTGGCCTATCAAGCCATGCGGGCTAAGCTGGGGGGCTAAAACGCCCATTCACCTGCACGCATCACGGGCACCACAGTGCCTTGCAAGGTGATGCCGTCAATATCCACCGCATCCGAGCCGATCATCCAATCAACATGGATCAACGATTGATTGGCCCCTTTTTGTTGCAGCTCTTCTGGTAAAAACACCGCCCCCCCCTCGACCGTGTCTGCGTAAGACTGACCCAAAGCAATGTGGCACGAAGCGTTTTCGTCAAACAGCGTGTTGTAAAACAGCACGCCTGATTGGCTGATCGGGCTTGAGTGGGGGACTAGCGCGACCTCACCGATGCGGCTGGCTCCTTCGTCGGTGTTCAAAAGCGCGCGCAGTACATCTTGGCCTTTTGTGGCTGTGGCCTCAACGATTTTCCCCGCTTGAAACCGCACCGCGATATTTTCGATTACTGTGCCCTGATGGGCCAAAGGTTTGGTGGCCGAGACCCAGCCATCGACCTTGTAGGCATGAGGGCAGGTGAACACCTCTTCCGTGGGAATGTTGGGCTGGCAAATAATACCGTTCAGCGCGGGCGAGGCTCCCCCCTTCCAAATATGCCCCTCGGCCAAGCCCAGGCGCAAATCTGTGCCTGGCCCCGTATACTGCAACGCGTCAAACTTTTGCCCATTTAACCAAGTGACGCGCTTCTTTAATTCATTAGTATGGTGGGCCCAATTGGCCACGGGATCATCGCCATCAATTCGCGAGGCGGCATAGATTGCATCCAGCAGTTTGGCTTGGGCTTCATCGATTGGTAGGTCAGGAAATACTTTGGCCGCCCAGCCTGTGGTTGGATAGGCGACGATATTCCAGTTTACCTCAAAGCCGACAATCGGCTTCATCGCGGGTTTGCCTGCTATTGAGGTGGCTTTGCTGACACGCGCCACTTTGGCGGGATCTTGCTCTGACAAAAGCATAGGATCTTCGCCTGAGATGGCCATGCGCGCGGCCCCGTTTGAAAACGCCTCGCCCATGGCTTTGAAAAGCCACGCCGCAGCGACGTCAAAGCTCTCCTCATCCCCATGCTCATATCGGGCCTTAGTAATTTGGCCGTCGCTAAAAATTGGTGTGACTAATGCAGCCCCCGCTTTATAGGCATGCTCGGCAATCAGGCGTACCAGCGGTAAAGCCTCGATCGGGGCAGTTATAACCAGCTCTTGGCCTTTGGCCAAATTTACGCCAGTACGCACAGCAACTTCGGCCAATCGGTCCAGTTTTTTGTGGTCAAGTGTGTTGGACATCGGGATACCTTTCATCATTAGCGGCCAGCTGGCGTCAAGACACGCGGCCAGCCCTTATATCGATCCTTACACCCCCAAGTAATTTAATTCGCTCTTGGAGCAAACCAAAATAACGCACCGCGGGAGCGTGATCACCTGCCAAGCATTCATGTATGTATTAAAACACTGCATTAAGGATTTGTAAGGGTGCTGAGCCCGCGGTGTTATATTGATGCGAGCATCTTTGACACGTGATGATTCAATATATGGATGATGAGATGATTTTACTGAATTAGAGGAAGGCGCTGTTATACTGGCTTTGGCTTTTATTTCTGCGTCTGAAACGCGCGGTCGAACGTAAATTGTAGGTTCGAAAACGGTTCAACTTTACGCGACGATCATCATGGAGCCATTCGACTAAAACACTGTGTTCAACATTGTGAATTTACACATTTGAATTTTTGATGCCTAATCCTGAATTTAATATTGCGCTAAAGTGCCCCCACCGAAATTTAATGTCGCAATTATTAAAGTGCGACATTTCATTTATTTAGACGGTGTAGGGGCACTGGGAACTATTACCAAAGCGCGACGGTTCTAAGATTTAGATATCCAAAGTATTTTCGTGTTCCCAAGTTGAGAAGTGGGAAACAAAGCTATCCCATTCTTTCCTTTTTAACTTTAGGTAGGCTGACGAAAATTCATCCCCCATTGTGTGCATTAAGGTGCGATCTTTTTCATATTCTCTTAGCGCATCTAGTAAATTCAGCGGGAGTTTGGGCGCACCTTTTATTGTATGGCCCATTTGGTACATGTCAATATCGTGACGTTTACCAGGATCTGCTTTGTTGCGGATACCATCAAGGCCGGCGGCAATTATTACAGCTTGCAATAAATATGGGTTTACCGCGCCGTCTGGCAAGCGCAGCTCAAACCTACCAGGCCCAGGAACGCGCACCATATGTGTGCGATTGTTACCCGTCCATGTAACAGTATTTGGCGCCCAAGTTGCACCGGAACTGGTTCGGGGTGCGTTAATTCGTTTGTAGCTGTTTACAGTTGGATTGCAAATTGCAGCCAAGGCAGAAGCATGCTTCATAATGCCACCCAAGAAATGGCGGCCTTTCTCAGAAAGGCCAAGCTCTTTTGTGTTGTCTGCAAAAACGTTGACCTTACCCGCTAAATCCCAAACTGAAATATGAGCATGACAACCAGAACCGGTTAGCCCTTTAAATGGCTTCGGCATAAAAGTCGCACGCATGCCATGCTTCTCGGCAACAGACTTCATCATAAATTTGAAGAAACTATGTTTGTCTGCTGTTTGCAACGCGTCGTCATACTTCCAATTCATTTCGAATTGGCCGATCGCATCTTCATGGTCATTTTGGTAGGCTTCCCAACCCAAATCCAGCATGTAATCACACACTTCCGATATCACATCATAACGACGCATGACCGCTTGTTGATCATAGCAGGGTTTTTCTGCATTATCTAAAGGATCAGAAATCTGTGTGCCTTCCATGTTTAACAGAAAAAACTCAGGCTCCACGCCAGTTTTGATGCGCAAACCCTCGTCGGCGGCCTCTGCTATTAATTTATTTAGGACGTTGCGCGGTGCTTGTGCAACAGGATTACCTTCCATCACGCAGTTCGAAGCCAGCCACGCGACTTCTGGTTTCCAGGGCATTTGTATGGCTGAATTAACATCAGGAACTGCCATCATATCAGGATGCGCAGGGGTCAAATCAAGCCAAGTGGCAAATCCCGCAAATCCTGCACCGTCAATTGCCATGTCGTTGATCGCCTGAGTTGGCACTAATTTAGCACGCTGACCACCGAAAAGGTCAGTGTACGAAATCATAAAATACTTAACGCCTCTTTCTTTCGCCCATTTGGCCAGATCTTTTGTCATCTTTTTCCCCTGTTTTTTATAAGTTATTGTGACAATAAAAGCCCTCAGGCTCCATAAAGTCCAACAATTCTTTAATATCTACCAGGAACCCATGAGGTGCCTGCAATCGGAACTCCAGCCATGGCCGCAGCTTCCACAGTCAAAGCGCACAGATCTTCTGGTTCAAGGTGGTGTAGGTGATTTTTACCACAGGCCCGAGCGATTGTTTGTGCCTCGAGGGTTAAGACCTTTAAATAGTTTTTCAAACGTCTGCCGCCCATGATCGGATCAAAACGGCTTGATAGGAGAGGATCTTGGGTGGTGATACCCGCAGGGTCCTTACCTTCGTGCCAGTCATCATAAGCTCCGGCGGTTGTACCCAATTTGCGATATTCTTCTTCATGAATTGGGTCATTGTCCCCAAGAGCAATCAAAGCAGCAGTCCCTATGGCGACAGCATCAGCGCCCAAGGCCATAGCCTTTGCAACGTCAGCTCCTGTACGTATGCCACCCGATACGATGAGCTGAACCTTGCGATGCATACCCAGATCTTGCAGCGCCTTTACCGCCTGGGGGATGCACGCCAAAATTGGCATGCCTACATTTTCGATAAAGACATTTTGTGTTGCCGCTGTGCCGCCTTGCATGCCATCGAGGACAACTACATCAGCGCCAGCTTTTACCGAAAGTGCCGTGTCATAATATGGTCTTGATCCACCAATTTTAACATAAATTGGTTTTTCCCAATTGGTAATTTCGCGTAACTCTGCAATCTTAATCTCTAGATCGTCGGGACCTGTCCAATCGGGGTGCCTACAAGCTGAGCGCTGGTCAATTCCCTTTGGCAAATTACGCATCATTGCTACACGATCCGAGATTTTTTGTCCAAGCAACATGCCGCCGCCGCCTGGTTTGGCTCCTTGCCCCACCACTACTTCAATGGCATCAGCGCGGCGCAAGTCATCAGGATTCATACCGTATCGTGAAGGCAAATATTGATAGACTAATGTTTTAGAATGTCCACGTTCTTCTTCGGTCATCCCACCGTCGCCTGTTGTCGTAGAAGTACCAGCCTCGCTCGCACCACGCCCCAACGCTTCCTTTGCAGGACCAGATAAAGCTCCAAAGCTCATACCTGCGATTGTGATAGGTATTTCTAAATGAATAGGGTTCTTGGCAAATCGTGTTCCGAGCCATACGTCGGTCCCACATTTTTCTCGGTAACCTTCTAAAGGATAACGGCTGATCGATGCGCCAAGAAATAAAAGATCATCGAAGTGAGGAAGCTGCCGTTTGGAGCCACCACCGCGTATATCATAGATCCCTGTTGCCGCCGCACGCCTGATTTCGGCATTAACTTCGTTTGAAAACGTCCAGGACATTTTTGGAGGTGTGTGTGGAAAATCTGTCATGTTAACCTCAATATGCCGACGCGTTGTCGACATTAAATGTGTAAAGCGTTCTAGCCGATCCGTATCGCTTAAATTCAGAGGGCTTTGCTAAATGGCTGGCTTCGCCGCGTTCTAAAAGGTTTGCCAATAACTCAAGGTGCTCAGGGCGCATCTCTTTTTCAATACAATCTGCACCTAAGGACTTAACGGAACCGCGCACAAATAAACGTGCCTCATAAAGGCTGTCACCCAGTGCGTCACCGGCATCGCCCAGCACTATCATAGTGCCTGATTGTGCCATGAAGGCTGACATATGGCCTATGTTGCCATGTACAACGATTTCTATTCCCTTCATCGAGATTCCACAGCGAGAACTTGCATTGCCTTTAATCACTAAAAGTCCACCCCGCCCCGTGGCGCCAGCATATTGGCTAGCGTCGCCATCGACGATCACAGTTCCCGACATCATATTTTCAGCAACACCAGGACCGGCAGATCCCTTAACTCGGATGGTTGCTTGCTTGTTCATGCCAGCACAATAGTAGCCAGTAGAGCCACGCACAGTGACGTCGATTAAAGCATCAACACCCACTGCAATCGAATGTGAGCCCTTGGGGTTTATCACTTCCCACTCAGTCATGTTTGTTTCGCCGCGCAGTGAGTGCAGTGTTGAGTTCAGAGCACGTAGTCCATCTTTTGAAAGGTCAAAGCTTTGCATTAATTAACGCTCCCAGAAATATACGGTTGCTGGTTCAGGTTCCCAAACTCGGGCATTTTCAATGTCAGGCAAATTAACTAAGGCGCGATATTCTGAACCAAAAGCAACATACTTATCTGTTTCGGCCATAACCGCTGGCTTGCAAGCGATAGGATCGCGCACAACACCAAAGCCATTCTTAGTGCCAAGAACGAAAGTGAAAAATCCGTCTAAATCTGTTAGAGTCGCATTCATTGCATCTCCAAGACTTGAGCCTTCCTTCAGCTTATGACTAATAAATGCTGCAGCAACCTCGGTGTCATTTTCAGTTTCAAACTCCATACCCGCACGGCGTAAATCCCGGCGAACGGAATTGTGATTAGACAAAGATCCATTATGAACCAAGCACTGATCATGTCCGGTTGAAAACGGATGCGCACCCATCGTTGTTACTGCAGATTCAGTGGCCATACGTGTATGGCCAATGCCATGTGTGCCGCCCATCGTTGAAATGCCAAACATTGCCGCTACGTCTTTTGGTAAGCCTATTTCTTTGAAAATTTCGATATTTTCGCCCGCGCTCATGACTTTAAGGGTTGGAGAAAAAGCACTAACTGCTTTACGTGCATTGTCGAGCTGTGACAGTGGTAATTCAATAACAATATGTGTGCCCTTAATCGAAGCCTTGATTTTTGATCCAACGGCCTTCTCAATAGATCCTTGTAAGCCGTTAAAGTCCTCCAACGGCTTTGATGATTGTAGGGTTAATTTTGCCATACCTTTTTGGGGTTCGCCGTAGATGGCAATCCCTGCGCTATCAGGTCCACGATCCGTCATCGTTATCAACATGTCCGTCAGCATAGCACCCAGCTGAGGCTCTAGCGTTTTGTCTTTTAGAAAAAGCCCTACTATTCCACACATAAACGCGCGCTCCTAAGGTAATTGCATTCTATTCTTACACTAATATTTCATCTCTTAACATAACTATCAAGAAACTTTTTTAATAATTAGGAAAAAAATAAGGCGAGATATTCAGATCCCGCCTTAAGGTTTTTGAAATATGGTTACTAAAGGGTTAGTAGCGGTCTATCCCCTTAGCCATGTTCTCGTTGGTTGCGGTTTTTACAGCTTCTTCAAGCTCGCGAGTTTCGTCTCTCATTTGGCGTACATGCCAATAAAGCCAGAAAACCACACATAAAACAGTCATTACCACTTCCCACCCTTGAAAGGGGTAAACGGCTCCAACGTCGGCCAGATCGACGGCCCAACTTGTCATTCCATTTGTCGACATCATTTGTCCTTTCTACAGTTTTTTAAGAAGTTCTTTTTCTGCAACACAAACCTGCGCGATAGCAGATTCGTAGATCTCGTTGTTGTGGAAATCGAGCCCTTGTAACTCAACCTCTGCAGGGATCCGCAAAACTCCAAGAGACGCTTGCAGCTTTGAAATTAAGAAACCAGGTAAGAAGCCAAGTAAACCAAACATTATAGCCGCGCCAATAATTTGGCCGATCGGATTAATAGTGGCATAGCCTTCGAACGGAGAGGATGGTTGCCCCCATAGCAAGAAGCCCGCAATAATTAATCCTACGATGCCAGAATAGCCGTGAACGGCAACAGCGCCCACAGCATCATCCAACTTAAAGCGCTTCTCAATCCAGTAGTGCAATTTGTAAACTATCACCACATTCACTGCTCCAACAAACATAGCTTGGATTGGGTGATAAAGATCATTGCCTGCCGAAGCCGCTATAACCCCAGCTAAACCGCCTGATAGCGTCCAGAAGACGTCGCCTTTAGACACGATGTAAGCAGCCATTAAGCCACCAGATAGTGACATCAGGAAGTTGAATGTAATAGCGCTGAGAGTGGTGGGCGCCAAATAGATATTTGTAGCCGTCCATGTCGCGCCTGTGAGCTCTCCGCCGATCACTTCTGGCGCGATGATAGGAACGTTACACGCCGCATAGAAGCCCCAAAATCCTGTGTAAATTAGGAACAGCCCAATTGCTAGCATCCAAGGATTATGTGGAGGGATGTCGCGCGGCGTACCATCTGCCGCAAATTTACCCAAACGTGGGCCCAAAACCATAATAACACCCAATGCATAACCACCAGCAATCGCATGGATCACGCCGGACGCATATGCATCATGATATCCTAACTTCTGCACCATCCATCCCGCATAGTGCCAGCCCCAAGCTGCATCGATGATCCAAAATACCGAGCCAATCAGAACGGCGTGTACCCACAAGGCAGATGAACGTATCCGTTCTATTACAGAGCCCGAAACAATAGAGGCTGCGGTCCAAGAAAAGAGCAAAAATGCAGCCCAGAATACCCCAGTGATGTGGTCAGACAAGTTGGTCGCCATGCTCTCAGACCAAGGTGTATATGCAGCAGCGCCTTCAAAATCGATGCCGCCCATCCCAGGAAATGCGTTGGGAAATGCCCAGTAGATCCACCAACCAAATAAGAAGAAGGTAATTGTCACGAGGGGGATCAACATCACATTTTTGAGCAAAGTGTGCATGTGATTTTTACGGCGGCTTGCTCCAACTTCATACATGCAAAAGCCAACGTGGATTAAAAACATCATTACAATCGTTACGAAATAGTAGAATTCGGTAAAAACGGTGGTTAGCGCGTTTAAATTACCTTCCATTTTCTCACTCCCAATCTGTTAATTTTCTTGTTCTTTATTTTCTTCTAAGGAAAATTTATTTAACAACTTGGGATTATTGTTTAGGTTCTGTCAATAGTAATATTGCAAAATACCACGCAAAGTTTGTCAAAAATGAAACGTCAGATAAGGGCATTAATAAAAATTGATATTAATTTAAAATCACAAGCCTAGATTTTTTTATCAAGCAACAGGATAGGAAATAATTGACAAATATCGGATGGGTAATTTTACTAAAACCTCTGGGCCGTGAGGCGCGTCGGCATCAAAAAATAAGCTGTCGCCTGGCCTTAGGTGAAAAATTTTGTCGTCATGACGATATTTTACTTCACCCTCTAAAACGTAAAGCATTTCCAAGCCTTCATGCTGAAAAGTTGGGAACACATCACTGTCTTCGCTAAGCGTAATCAAATAAGGTTCCATCATGACGCCTGATGAATTGGCGCCAATATGGCCTAGTAGATTATATTGATGACCTGCACGTGTCCCGCGGCGATCAACTTCTATATGTTCATTCGCCCTAACATGTTGTACTTCACGACGCTCATTAAAGCCTGCAAAAAATGCAGTTACGGGAACAGAAAACGTATGACTTAAAACCTGCAATGTTTTCAAAGAGGGTGAGGTGTTACCATTTTCAATTTTCGACAACATACCTATGGATAGGCCTGTCAATTGGGCAACGTCTGCCACTGTCATGTTTTGTTGACGCCGAAGAGTTTTTACTTCACGGCCAATCGAAGCTTCTAAGCTCCGCTCTAAAATTTGGCGTGTGCTGTGGGGATCTTGGCTTAGCCGAGATGATGGAACAGGCATTTTTTTACGCGCCTCATAGTTGTTCATATTAAACATTAAGCTTTGGTTGTAATATGGATCCATAACCGCAATAATTTAGCTTAACAAGACTTAGGTGCCATGCGGCAGGCTTCAGCGCATTAAGACACAAAGCAAGTTTTCTATTTAGTTAGTCTTAGATTTCTCGATTTCTCAAAATAGGAAGTTGCCTATTTTCTTATGATGATTAAAGCGCAGCTCTTCACCTGCTGGCTTGATGATTGTTTTTGTCCTCACTAAGCTTTAGTTTGAAGGTCCGTTGGTATATTCATATCAAATATAATTGCAGCGCCCAACAAAAGCCTGCGATTGGCTCCAATTAAGACTGCGGCCGAGTTTTCTTGGGGTCATAGTGCGCAAAGGGTACGATCGTAGCCTCAAGTCGCTTTTGCAGGCCGTCTAATTTACCCACTTCCATATGTGTACCAGTGGCGCTATGGGCGACGTCTACACGTGCTAGGGCTATATTTTTCCCCAATAAAGGTGAGCGGATAGATGAAGTGACCACTCCGATTTGTGCGCGACCGACATGCAAACAATCGCCGTGATGTACTTCGATATTTGAATGGATGTCCAATCCGACAAATTTATGGGTAGGATTTTCCTTTTTGCGGATTAATGCATCGCGTCCTATGAAGTCATCGGGCTTAGATTTGAGGGGTACAGTAAACCCAATACCCGCTTCAAATGGGTCTGTTTGATCCGAGAAGTCGTATCCTGCAAAAATCAGGCCGGCCTCAATGCGCACCATGTCCAAAGCATCAAGGCCCATAGGACGCAACCCCAAGTCGGCACCATGTTGCCAAACGGCGTCATAAAGGGTCCCGCCGTCTTTGGGATGACAAAACACTTCATATCCTAGTTCGCCCGTGTAGCCCGTACGTGAGAAAACAATAGGAACTCCTGTAGATCCGCCAAGTCGACCAATAGAAAAGCGAAACCAGCCCAATTCATCAACGCTCGGTTGATGAGGTGCCGTCCAAACCATGCGACGCATGATCTCGCGGCTGTTGGGGCCTTGAATGGCTAAATTATGCATTTGGTCAGTAGACCCACGTACTAGCACATTCAGATTGTTCTTTTCAGCTTGCTCACGTAACCAAATGCCCGAATACTCGTCCCCGCCGATCCAACGAAAATTATCGCGGCTTAAACGATAAACTGTGCCGTCATCAATCATCCCGCCATGTTCATAACACATAGCCGTATAAACAACCTGACCTTGGCTAAGTTTTTTCATATCTCGAGTGACGCAATATTGCAGCAGAGCTTCTGCATCTGGCCCCGTAACCTCGAATTTACGAAGTGGTGAAAGATCAATGACGACGGCCTTTTCGCGGCACGCCCAGTATTCTTCGATTTGCCCGCTTTCGCTATAGGCCTTTGGCAACCAATAGCCTTTATATTCTATAAATTGCCGCGTTTTTGCTTCTATTTTTTGATGAAACGCGGTTTCTTTGGTCATTTTTGGCTCCGAGTTGGGTGTTACGCGAAAGGCAATGGCCCGTTTGAAATCTTCATGACTAGCATAAGTGCGTACATGGATGTCGGTTAAATGCCATCCATTGCCTGAAGACGTGTCATCAGGACAGGATGAGGACACGCATACAAGATCGGTCAGCGCGCGCATCAAAACATAATCTCCCGGCCTTGACCAAGATTCGTCAGACATTACAGAGGCGTCGGCGCCAATAAATGTATTATAAAAAAAGTTTGCTGCCATCCACCCTGGGCGTGGTTCTATAGAGTAAGACTTGAGTGCATAATTGAAGTTTTCCGAGCAATTGGCGTGGCCTGGATATCCAATGTCGTCATAATATTTTGCTGTGCAAGCCATCATGAAAGCATCGTGGCGCCCTGAAGTATCTTGTATGACTTCAACTAAAGCGTCCCAATCTTGATCAAAATATTTGGAGTGCATCCCCGGCATAGGAAAGGAGTTGGCCATAAAGCTACGGGTTGTCGTCACGTCTAAAGGTCTCTCGATACCCTTGTCTAATTTATGAGCCGAAAAGCACTGAAAGTCTGTCATTTGGCGACCATCTACGTCGATGATTTGGATGTATTCGCCTTTTTTGACCAAGTAAGATTGCGCGGTCGATGAAGCTACCCTGATCTCTTGCAGGGGGTCCGCCAGAGGGTCGGGTAATGCATGATGGCCCATCATCAAAGGCTTTGCGCGATCAACCCACACGACAATGGGGGTGGCGCAGTTTTGTTTTTCAAAATCCATGCGCACACTTGGCGCGGCGATAAGCAAAAACCCTACTTCTTGGGACGTAAATTCTTGAAAGGCTTTTGCAGGACTAAGTGCATCAAACATCCTAAGAGCGGTGACAACTTTTAATGTAGCGCCTTTTCGGCTAAGATTTTTTTCTACCCTCGAACGAAGCTGAGGATCTTCGAGCATCAAGGCCTTGATAGCTTCAGCTTTGCTGTTAGGAGGGTTTCCAAATAGGCTAGGCAAAACTTTGCCCTTCTGATCAAAGGCTATAACTTCGCAAACTTGGCCACCTTCTTCATTGATAAATTTGAATTTATCTCCTACCGATACGGTTAAAATAGCCACATCATTGCCAGCCACTTCGTGACGTTCTCGCCCGGAATGGCGGCGCAAGTCAAAAGGAAGAATAACCCTGCCAGCCGAAGGAGGGCCAGATATCACTTGTGGGTAGAGGCCTGAAGACATGGATGCGCCTATTAATTAAGAATTATATTTTTATTAAAAGGAAAACTTGTTAACTAGAGGTAATATCATCAGAACTGTATCATAACAAGCCATTTCCTCAGAAAGCTTTTCACTCATGTTTTCACTATCACTTGGAATTTTAGCAGCTTTAGCCTGGGGGCTTCATGATCTGACGGCGCGTATCATTGCAGCTAAAGCGCCTACCTTTGCAATTATGTTTGGCACCATTGGCGCAGGGTTTTTAATTTTAACACCGTTCGTTCTAATCTTCAGTGATTGGCACATGCCCTCTGGTAACGGCATATACTGGGCAATCGGCAGCGGGGTGGCCTATGTCATAGGGTGTTATGGGCTTTTTAGGGCTTTTAGTCTGGCCCCGACGTGGCTTGTCTCGCCTATCGCCTGTTCTTATCCATTGATTTCTCTTATATTTTCATTTTGTGCGGGCAGGCCGGTTAGCCGTTTGGAATGGCTTTCCGCATGCGCAGTTATTGTGGGAATCTTAATCATAGGGCTTGCTCGAGAGAAAAAGTATAAAACAAATGCGGGGTTCATAACCAGAGAAACAATGATTAAAAGCACTTTTTGGGCTTTTGTTGGGTCCGTAGGTTTTGCCCTTACATTTTATTGTGGACAAAATGCGACCCAGACTAGCTCCGCGTTGCATATGCTATGGATAGGCCGTGCAACGTCTGTTTTGGTTATCTTCCTGATTTTGTTTTTGTCAGGCCAAGAGCTGAAGCCCAAAGGTGCTAAATGGCCTATTTTTCTTGCAATGGGAGCATTAGATGCGGCGGCCTTAAGCTCTGTTTTAGTAGCTGGGGTTCTTGAAAATGCTCAGTATGCCACCATTGCTTCGAGTATGTTTGGCGTTGTTACCATTTTGTTGGCTCACCACTTTTTGAAAGAGCTTCTTAAGCCAGGCCAATGGTTGGGCATTTTTATCGTATTTGCGGGCATTTCAATACTTGCTAGTTAAGAAACAGCTTGCCTGTTGACTGACATTTGCCTGAAAGTGCTCATGTTTTTGCGTTCTTCACGGGGTTTTAAACCAAATTCTTGTGCGTAATATTTGGTCATCAGACCAGATTTTTCAAAACCCGTAGAAACTGCTATTTCTGTCAAGCTGTCACTTGTGTGAAGAACCCTCTGGCGCACTTTTTCCAGTCTTAAATTTCGATAAAATCTTAGCGGACTGTGACCTGTTTCAAGTTTAAACATGCGTTCAAAGTGACGTTCCGAAAGCCCTACAATGGCTGCAGCGTCAGCTATGCGTATTGGATCTTCAATGTGCGATTCAAATAGAGAAATGGCGTCGCGTATGGCTTTTGGAAGGCTGTCCTTCGTGCTCGCAGTATGGCGAACGGGTACCTTTTGCGCGACACCACAATCACGAACAAGCGGGTGTTGAAACCAACAGGCTACCTCAGCCATAATGTCGTTGCCTAAATAGGTGGATATTTGAGAGAGCATAACGTCGAACACTGCTCCTGAACCTGAAGCAGTAATACGACGGTTTTCGAACATTACTAAAGTATCTATGACAGTAATGTTTGGGAACTCAGACTTAAACGCCGCCTCGTAGCACCAATGCACTGACGACTGGTGTCCTTGCATTACACCTGAGCGGGCCAGGGGAAATACCCCTCCAGAAAACCCCCCAAGGGTAACCCCTACGCGATCAAGCCAGCGTAGCCGAGCATAGCCACTTTTTTGGTTTTCAAATTGTGCATTTGGCATTGAAAGGATGAAAATCGTTTCAATGTTTTTACAATTCTCCAGCGTGATGTCAGGACTGAATTGCACTCCAGCACTCGACATTATTGGTCCTTCACGCTCAGCGATGAGCTGCCAGTGGAAAACTTTCTTTCCTGAGATTTCATTCGCAGCTCGCAGTGGTTCAATTGCTGCACTCAAACATGCCATTGGAAAGTCTGGAAAGAGCAAAAAACCAAATGTGCCAGGTAGGCCCACAGTCATAAAAGTTTGCCTCTCATCTATTCATCGGGCCAGCAACCAGGTGAAGTAGGTGCGCCATCATCAAATTGTGCTAAATATTCAACCATAAGAGGGCGATTGCGCAAAAATCCTTTATAAACGGCTAAATCTGGATGCAATTCCTTAATCACGCGATGCAATCGACGACCCCACTTGGGAACCGTTACTAGGTCTTCGAAGCGAACCAAATAACATCTTATTGAAAATGCGATCGCATTCGAGCGCGGGAGACGAAATAAAGCTTGTACCTCAACCCGCAAATTCATGCGTTCTCCAACATTGCCCTTCTCAAGAGTGGCCCTCGTTGGCCCCCAAATTGGGTAGGTTTCTGGAGCTGTATCAAGCAAAGGATCAATCGTCATTGTCCAATTGTAGCGCCGTACTGGTGCACCAAGTCTCAAATTTAATAGATACTTTAGGGCTCGGTCAAAAATACCTTTTTCATGTGCAAGAGGTACTGGAGCATGCCACTCCATGAAATTCATACCTATGTCGAAATCCAAGGACCAATCAGCCTGTGATGTAATCATACCAGCATCCATCCACAGGTTGCCGTCTCGCTCGTCTTGAAGGCTGAAATCACCCTGTGTCTGGCGCGTGATATATTCCATAGGCCCATAGGGCAGCGTTGTTTCATCTAGGAAGGTGAATTTCTGATCAATTCCCATTGGGCGATTAATCCAGTGCCATTGATTGCCATCTTTTGTTAGCGAAAACCATTTGGGATAATCACGGGCCTTTGATACCATGATGAGTTCTAGCAAGTCCCATCCAGCTAAGGTCATGTGGGGTAAAGATTGACATCTCAGTGGATCCTCGCTCAGCACCATCGCTCTGTCACGCATTTCAGATACATAATGCTCATCAACGTCGAATGCGAATTCAAACACTGAACCTTCGCGTCCCTTCGTGTGGGGTTCAAGATTGACGGCGTACATGTAGTCGTCGCGGTCGAACGGGAAGGGAAAGCGCTTTATTGCTTGAGGTGAGTTCTTATAGGTGAAATCCTCACGGAAGGTTTCATCAGAAAAAAAGCCATCTTTTATATTAATACCCATTTTTATTCCTATCTGTCCAAGACAAGCGACTTGCCACAAAAACGTGAAACACACGGCATGATAGTTCCAAATTCATTATGTTCGTCTGGCTCAAACCAGTGGTCATTATGTTCAATTTCACCGTCACACGAAACAACATTGGTTATGCACTGCCCGCAAGCACCACCGCGGCAAAGATAAGGTGCGTCAACACCAGCGGCTTCTATGGCTTCGAGCAAAGATTGATTGGTGCTCACAGTGAATATCTTTTTAGAACGCGCCAATTCCACAACAAAGGGCTTACCTGTTGGTGGTGCGAGGAATTCCTCGTAGTGCACAGCTTGATCTGGCCAGCCGCATTGTTCCGCAGTTTGGCGCACCCATGAAATCATTGGCTTTGGACCGCAGACGTAAACATGAGTTCCAATCGCTTGACCTCGGAGTAGGTTCTCTAAATTAATTTTCTGATTTTTATCATCAAAATAACAATGCACTTTAGAACCATAGATATCTTTTAAATGATCTACATAGGCACCAAGTCCATGCGATCGAGCAGAGTAATGTAGTTCGAATTTGTGATCTTGACCCAACAATTGTGCCATGTGTGCAATAAAGGGGGTTATCCCAATACCGCCAGCAACGAAAAGATGTTTTCTAGCTCGTACGTCTAATGGAAAAAAGTTTATAGGATGTGAAATCACCATCTCCATACCAGGCTTGACGGAATTATGCATAAATACAGAGCCACCACGCCCAACATCATCGCGACGAACCGAAATTGTATAACAGGACAGGTCCTCTGGAGTACTCATCAAGGAATATTGGTTTAAGCGGCGCGTCCCGTTGTCTTCCATTTCCACAAAAATATGGGCACCACTCGAAAATGCGGGTAAGTCAGAACCATCACATGACACAAATCGAAACTGCTTAATAAGTGGGTTTATTGTAACTGCGTCCGTGACGCGCACCTTGATTTTGGTATCTCCAATCATAAAAAGCGCTCCTCGGAAGGGGGGACTACGCCCGGGTCTTCAGCATCAATATTCACACCTTGGAAAGCCGATATACGGCGCGAATAGTGATCGCGCACAAATAAGTGTAACCCACAATGGCCACATTTAAAGGGGTCGATTTTTACATTTTCTGTTATGCCCTTGCAGTGCACACACTGCACCCGTCGAGACAGAGAGCCGCGGTGTTCCATCTGGATGGCACTGTGGGTATAGCCAGTTTCCATGATTGCGGTTTGGACGCGCCCCATCAAACTTTCGGTACCACTAAGGTAAAACTGTATTCCCATGCGCGCGTCTTGCAAAATTAGACGGAGCCTCGGCATGGCTGCATCAATAGTGGGGCTTTTATAAAACTGAGCAGCACCAAGTCCCACTAAAACGTCTGACTGATCGACACCATTTACGCCGGGTACGTATACAATGTGACTTTTGTTTAAAAACTCGCTGCGGTCATTTTTGATTTTAGACAACATATCGGTAAGTCCTGTCGCACCTTCACCGTCGGCAATCATTAAATGTCGTGTTCCGTGTTTTGGTAAAAGCTGCCCATAGATCGGTCTGCTTTTAATTGATTTTGGAAAAACAGTCGTAACCATAAAATTTCCTTTATTATTTAAAAAATTTTATAGCGTTAACAATTAATAAACATCTAAAATGGGAACAAAATGCCTCTTGAGTATTCATATTGATAACGCCTCTTTTAAAAAATTATGCGGCTAATGCTTGATCGATGACAATCATATACTGCCATATACTGCAGAATTTGTTACTCATATGCAATAATTTTTCATGTGAGAAAAAATATTGCATCCCAAGCTATTAGTGGGTCCACTAATTTAAATGACCATTCTTTCTAATAAGTTAATTAAACTTATCGCGATAATCTCATAAGATTTAACGCAATATCCAATTTTTCTAAAGTTTTTTTGACGTTTGCGCCCGGCGTTCGTATTAAAATAACAATTTTTTTTGCTATTAAAATTTATTAAAAGGAAACTTTTATTAATTTTAGTTGAAAAAAAATATTGTTATGACTAGCATATGAAATCTAAGCTCGCTTTGGAAAGGTAATGATATCCTTTAACTTTTCTAAAAATAACTTGTTAATAAATTTTAATTTAATAAATAATAACAAATACTTATTTAAATTTAACGAAAATGGGGAGTGCTATAAATATGATTCGTAAAACTTTAATTTCAGCTACTTTGTCTGCAGCATTGGCTTCGACTGCCGGGGTCGCCTTTGGTGCCGATAGCTCAGAGCCAATTAAAATTGGCACGCACAACTGGTCAAGCCAAGTAGTAATGGCGTACGTCGTTGGGGGCATTTTTGAAAAACTTGGTGACACAGTTGAATATGTACCTGCGGACACCCAAGCGGCATATGAAGCTGCACGAAATGGCGATCTAACGGTCGTTCACGAAATTTGGCAATCTTCAATGCAAGCATCAATGTACAATGCTATTGACGCTGGCGGCTTATTTGATGCCGGCAGTCACGAAGCGCTAACAATTGAAGAATTGGGAGTTCCGCAATATGTAATTGATGACAACCTTTGCCCAGGCCTCCCTGATTGGGAAGCGTTGAAGAATTGCCCTGAAGTGTTTGCGACGGCCGATTCCGAAGGCAAAGGCCGTATTTTGGAAGGCCCTCAAAGCTGGCATGGCGATTTAATACCTGACCGCATCACAGCTTTGGGTCTTGATGATAAATATGTCGTAAAGTTCGCTGGGTCTGCAGACGCTATTTGGGCGGAACTAGCTTCAGCTAAAAAAGAAGGTCGCGGCGTAATTACTTTTAACTGGTCGCCAAACTTCACTGATGCCGATGGATTTGTATTCATCAAATTCCCTCCATATTTTGATGGATGCCGCAAAGTAGACGGCGGTGACGGCAGCTGTGGATCTCCACTTGGCTGGTTGAAGAAAGCGGCTAACTACAAGTTTCCAAAAACACATCCCGCCGCTTACAAAGCGTTCTCAAAAATATCTTTCTCTACAGCAGACATCGGTCAAATGGCTGCCTTGGTTGACATAGATAAAATGAGCCATGAGGATGCAGCCAAAGCCTGGCTGGCCGCTCATGAAGATGTTTGGATGCCATTTACACAATAGGTAGATTTAAAATTGTAGATATCCCATCCCAATTAGAGATGGGGTATCTAAATTTATATGGCAGTGTATAATTTATTAAGGAAATTGTAGCGGGATAACGATTTCAAAATGATTTCGCTGATTTTAGCAAGAAAGATATGCCACTAAAATGACTGATAAATTTAATAAAAAGACAGTTATCGAGTGCAAGTCAGTTTATAAAATTTTTGGCGAAAATGCTAAAAAACTTCTCAAATCCACTCAGGGCCCGATTGATGCAAAGAACTTTCAGGCGGCGGGCTGCATTGTCGGTGTGAACGACGCGTCTTTTAAAGTGTATGAGGGCGAAATTCTGGTGGTAATGGGCCTTTCAGGTTCAGGTAAATCAACTTTACTACGATGTATCTCGCGGTTAAGCGACATCACATCCGGCCAAGTCCTGATTGAAGATCAAGATATAAATACGCTAAATGAAAAAGAACTTATTGCTCTGCGTCGCAGTAAAATGGGAATGGTTTTTCAAAGTTTTGCATTGTTGCCTCATAAAACAGTTTTAGAAAACATAGCCTTTCCCCTGCAAATTAAAGGCATGCCTCTGATGCAAAGCATAGAGCGTGCGAAAGAAATGATTGAGCTCGTTAGCCTGACGGGCCGCGAGAACTACTTTCCGAGGCAGCTATCGGGAGGACAGCAACAGCGAGTTGGGATAGCGCGGTCTCTAGCGGTTGAACCAGATATATGGTTTTTAGACGAACCGTTCTCTGCACTAGATCCCCTCATCCGGACTGAAATGCAGGATGAGTTTTTAAGGCTCCAAAAAATATTGAATAAAACAATTGTCTTCGTTACCCATGATTTTGAAGAAGCCTTGCGCCTAGCGGATCGCATAGCGATCATGAAAGATGGAATTATTGAGCAAATTGCAAGGCCGTCTGAAATTATTTTGAACCCTGCTACCGCATATGTAGCTAAATTTACCAATAACGTCCCGCGTGAAAAAGTTTTGCGGTGTAAAGATATTATGGACCCTCTGCCAGCCGATGCGCAGGAATTGGCATCTGATGTAATCATAGTGTCCAGTGAAAGCATCTTAGAAGAAATTGCCGCTCGAGTTTTAAAAAGTGATCAGCCAGCAACTGTTGTCGATCACAATAGAACTCCCGTTGGACAAATTCACCGTGATAAAATCATCAACATTGTATTTTCAAAACACGATCTGGAAGCAAAAGCGATACAGACGTTATGAAAAAAATCATCGATATACACTCTAAGCTCAGCCAGACCCTTATTTTATTTATGGTCTTTGCTTTGCTTTACGGTTTTGTTGAGCCTACACCAGAAAATATCCTTTGGCGACTTCCGCCATTGCTGGCAGATTTACCTGGTAAAATTGATGACTGGGTGAAGTTTGCTATGTTTAAGTGGCTGCCAATTCAGATCTATGATCCTGAAATTAACGATTACGAAACATCGGCACTCTTGAAAGAAGTCACTCGTTCAATCTCCGGGTTTATTTTATTTATTATCAACTTCATTCGTGAGATCCTCTTGGGAGGTGTTAAAACAATTGTTGCCTTTACGGGCTGGGATTTTGTGCGTGCCCACCCGCTGGTGATTTGGCCCGCCTTGCCTTGGACGGTCCTGACTATCAACGCTAGCTTGCTGGGCTATGCGCTGAACGGCAGAAATCTGGCGGCACTGGTATTCATCGCCTTAGTCTATATTGCCAGTTTTGGGCAATGGGAACCTGCAATGGAAACGCTGTCCTTTGTGTTGGTAGCGGCACCGGTCTCAATCATCATCGGTCTTCTTGTCGGTGTATTAGCTTATAAATACACGGTCATTGATAAGATATTGAAACCCGCTTTGAATGTGGCGCAGACAATGCCACATTTTTCTTATCTCGTGCCGGTTATGGTATTTTTTGGCGTAGGCGATCATGCCGGGGCGATTGCAACAATCATTTTTGCAACACCACCTATGGTGCGCTTAACAATACTAGGATTGCGAAATGTCGCATCGGAAGTCCTTGAGGCGGGAAAAATGAGCGGCTGCACAAATCGTCAGCTGTTGTTTAGAGTGCAAATCCCATCTGCACGCCGCGACATTCTCTTTGGTGTAAATCAAGTGATCATGCAATGTTTAGCTATGGCAGTGATTGCTTCATTTATTGGAGCAAAAGGCTTAGGGTTTAATTTGCTTTTGGCGCTCAACCAACTGCGCATTGGCCAAGCGCTGGAACTTGGCATTTGTATCGTCTTGATCGCAGTTGTTCTTGATAAGTTGTCACTCGCTTGGGCAAATAAAAAGATTGATTATTTTGCTGACCTGAATTTCATGCAACGTAATAAATTTGCAGTTATGATGCTGAGCGTTTTGGCTGTTGGTATCATAATGACATTTAGTGTCAGTATTATTTTTCCAAATCACACAAACTATTTATATTTAGTTCCGCATAATGGGGGGCTAACTACAGAGAACTTCTGGCAGGCAAGGGTGGATTGGATTGTTGATAATTGGTATCAACCGCTTCAGATATTCAATAATTGGTTTATTATTGACGTCTTGATCCCCACAAAAAAAGCTTTTTTGGGGATGCCTGTGGTAGCTACATTTACGCTGGTAATGGGTATTGGCTATTTGGTTGGTGGATTTCGCACAGCGCTTATCGCCGGATCATTTTTAATGTTCATTGCACTCACTGAATGGTGGGATCGCGCACTTATCACATGCTATTTGACAGCATTTTCTGTAATATTTGCAGGCTCAATAGGATTTGCCGTAGGATCCTTAGCAGCCCCACATGACCGCGGTTCAAAGATCATACTTCTGATTTGTGATACTTTACAGACTTTTCCCTCGTTTATTTACTTGATCCCCGTCATTATGCTGTTTGGCATCACAGACACCTCTGTAATATTTGCGGTCGTCGTATATGCTTCAATACCTGCAACCCGTTACACAATCGAAGGTCTGCGGGGCGTGCCTCCATCTTTAATCGATTCAGGTTTAATGTCCGGCACAACAAGGTGGCAGCGTTGGGTGAACATAGAACTGCCCTTAGCATTTCCGCATATCATGCTCGGTATAAATCAAACTGTAATTTTTGCACTATTCATGGTTATAATTGGAGCGATGATTGGAACTGATGACTTGGGGCAATATATTTTAAAGGCGCTCTCGGACAAAAAAGGCATTGGAAACGGATTGATGCTCGGATTTTGTGTTGCCTTCATCGGCCTCACGGTTGATTTAATAATACAGACCTGGGCTCAGAAAAAGCGTAAAGAATTAGGCTTTACATGAGTTGATGTTATTTTTGTCCCAAATGGACGGTTTTTTCAACTGATGACAAAGGTGCACCCCAAAGGTTAGCGGTCAATACGCCGGAAACTATCAATAACAGTCCAACGTTTCCTGCCATATTTGGTATTTGGTTGAATTTAAAAATGCCAACTATTGATGTTCCTACGATGCACAAACCAGCAAATGATGCATAAGTGATGCCCACTGGCAAGGTTTTCATTACTTGTGAGAGGCAACCCATACACAAGACCACTGTTGCTGCACTGAGAATAGATGGAAGTGGCTTGGTAAATCCATTGGCATTATTAGCAAATGCATTAGATGCAATGCCAAGACCCACGGCTAAGATTAAGATAAAGTATGGCATTAGAATTTTCATCGGCATCAGTTCCTTTTTTGATTGTTAAAGTCCCAGCCTTTAGAATGTTATAACATGAGAATGGCACTCATGCCTGATTTGCCGACGCAATAAGTCGGGGGGCCCTAAAGGCCCCCCGATGATGGTTAGAGTTTAATGTCGAAGTGTTTTCGGATGGGTTCGATGATTTCCCACGTCCCAGAAAAATTAGCCTCAACTACAAATGCATCACCACCACTCAAGTGCACAGGAGTACCGCCATCAGGTGTGATTATCACTTTTCCATGCATCATATGGACAAATTCATAATTCGTGTAGGTGGCGTGATAGGTGCCTGGAGTGGCCTCCCAATAGCCTGAAATCATGCTCGCGTCCGCAGATGTATGCAAAACCCAGGTTTTCATTGTTGGGGTGCCAGAGACAACCTTCCACCCGTCCAGGTCTGTGGTAATTGGAGTTGTTTTAGCTGGATCTGATTGCTTAATGACTGTTTGCATATTTATGTTCTCAACCAATTGCAGTTCTGCGTTTTTTATCTACGTCATAGAATGGCATAGAATGGGTTTGTGCTGCGATTTCACCATGCGTTGGGCAATTCACTGTCAGTTTGGTTTCATTATTCGCACAATTGACGGGCAGACGCGCTATTGCCAAATTGGTTTTATTTAAAGGCGAATAACTGCCCTGTGTGACAACTCCAACCCTTTTGCCACCCTGCATAACGGGAGCGCCACCATCAGCTACTTTTGTGCCTTCAAGCTTCAGACCCCAGATTTTGAAACGTTCTTTGCCCTTCAAGCGGTAGTGCTCCTCTGCACCACGAAAGCCAATCTTTCCTGGCGAAACAGTGAAGTCTAGACCTAATTCCCACAATGTGTCGCCTGGACCTTCATCTTCAAAGGGGTGCAACTCGGAGTTATCAAATGGGAAGAAGAGTAGGTAAGATTCTGTGCGGCACATATCCAAAGTCGTAAATCGGCATGGGATGATACCCATCGATTTTCCTTCTTCCAAGATACGGTCCCAAATCATTGGAGCGTCCTGCCCGCGGCAGAAAATTTCATAGCCTCGTTCACCAGTATAACCGGTTCGTGACAACATGATTGGTTTTCCGAACAAGGAAGTTTGCATATGGTGGAAGTAATTCAATTGGCGCACGCCGGGCACATGCTTTTCTAGATAATCCACCGCAAGTGGACCCTGTAATGACAAGTCGTGTAAATTGTCGTCAAAGCGAATTGATACGTCGCGACCAGTCGCAGCCATAGTCAATTGCTCGTGTCCTCCACCAGAACCGTGAACTACCATAAAAGCAGTGGGGCCCGTGCGGTAGATCACGCAGTCATCTATAAATTTCCCTGCGTCATTCAACATTGTCGCATATACAGAGCGACCAGGCATCAACTTTTCTATATTGCGTGATGTTGCACGTTCTATCACATGGCTTGCTGCGGGCCCTGTAATATGTACTTTTTTCAATCCTGAAACATCCATTAAACCAGCTTTAGTACGGATTGCCATATATTCGGAGTCTGCATCACCTTTCGTATAAGACCAAGCCGTCCCCATGCCGCTCCAATCTTCCAGGTCTGAGCCAAGTTTTTTGTGCCTATCGATTAGTGTTGAAAAACGCCAAGAGTTCGTCATTTTTTTATCCTTATAAAATTTTATTCAATTTTCGTGTGGGAAGAATAGCAACAGTGAATGTTTCATGTAAAGAAATAATATTAAATTATATTAATCTTTTTGTGGTATTCAATTTTTTTCAAGAAAACCAGTCTATTTTTGGCATCAGTTATGGGAGTTGCAATTTTTAACTCTAAGTTCTTTGACTAGGATCAACATATTTTTTTAGTCTTTATAGAAATTTTCCTGAATTAGCTCTTTTTTCGGCTATATATTTCTTGAAACTTGAGTTTTTACTATAGATTGATTGCCCCGCTCCCCTAGTGAATTAGAGTGCTGGGCTGCGGCCCATTCTGCGGTTTATAAACGTACCGTTTAAGCCTGGTGTTGTGGCATCTGGCTGGCGGAACGCCAGCCGCTCAAATGTGAACCTGAATTGGGTTTTATTGAAGCAGCTTTATGGCCAATCTATAAACCTATCACTTAACTGCTTTACCGACGAGAAACCGAAATGATTCAACTGAATTGTTACTTGACTTTGTCACACTGCAGTGTGGATGCTGCTGTACGTGTATCCAAATAAAAGACTTTGCGGCGAGCCATAAAACAACGAGCTGTAAAAGTGATTGAGGACAAAAAGGGCTGTTCAAATGTGGATGTTTTTCACAACCAAGAAATGGGTGTTCTGGGCGTATGGGGGCGGCTTTGTAATTTTGACGTCTTTATGGATATCCGTACAAATTGATGTCCAAATTAATGAATGGTTTGGTGGCTTTTATGACTTGATTCAGAAGGCATTGGGGACACCAAACGCTATCACAATGTCAGAATATGCTGGTGGGCTCATATCCTTTGCAAAACTGGCGGCCTTAGCAATTTCGATCAACTTGGCCACATCTTTTTTAACAAGTCACTTTCTATTTCGTTGGCGTAGGTCAATGGTCGACTGGTATCACCAGGCCTATGATAGAGCGCGGACCATAGAAGGTGCATCCCAACGTGTTCAAGAGGACACAGTACGTTTTTCTCGTATAATGGAGAGCCTAGGAACAAGTTTTATTGAAGCAATAATGGTTTTGATCGAATTTTTTCCAATATTGCTTGGCTTGTCTGCTGGAATTTCAGTCCTCTTTTTTGGTGATTGGAAATATGGGTTGGTAACTGGAGCATTAATCTGGACAGTGGGAGGCACACTTTTGATGGTGTTGCTAGCTTGGTTTCTTAGGTTGGTAGGAATTGAATACGATCTGCAAAAGAAAGAAGCCGCTTATCGCAAATTATTAGTAATAGCCGAAGATGATAATACTATCCGCCCCAAAAGCCTTGACGAGATTTTCGAGGACGTGAAATCCATTCATTACAAAAGTTATTTTCAATACATCTGGTTTAGTATTGGTAGATTGGCATATCTCCAAACCAACGTCTTGGTCGGCTACATATTTTTGGCTCCAGCGATTGTTGCAGGGGTAATGACCCTTGGCGTTATGCAACAGATACTGAGAGCCTTTGGTCGAGTTGAAAGTTCAATGCTTTACCTATTTAACTCTTGGCCAACGATAATTGAGCTAGCATCAGTTTATGCTAGGTTGAGAGAATTTGAGAGACAAATAAAAGAATCTTAACTACTGTTTATGCCAACTTAATTGCATTCTTAAAGTCCATTAATATTGGTCTACCGTCCGGTGTGTTTAATGGAATTACATATTGGCCATCCATGGCGCAAAGTGTGGGGGCATGCCTCAAGCTTCCGTTTAACTCGACCTCAAGATCAACAACACATAGTTTTAAGGTATCCATAACTTTTAATACACGCATTTTAATCATCCATCCCTGAGTTTGTTTTGTTGTAAGCACTACTTAACTGAATTCATGCGAACTTTTGTTCTTTTATTTTTCAAGTATGACAAGACATAAGAAACTAAAACGTTGGGCAACAAAAGCTAGCGCATTTTTTTTTTTTGTGTTTCTATTTCGATCCGAGAGCAAGTAACTGTTAAAATTGCCCACAAAAAAACAACTTCCAACCCAAAACTGCAGGAAGGACATAATCAATGACAACGCCTAACGTTTCCATCATAAATGAGGGCCTTCAAATCAAAGGAAACCTAAGTACACCAGGTTCTTTAAAAGTACTTGGAGGCATTGCGGGACACACAAAGTGTAATGATATTATTGTCGCGGTTATGGCAATCATTAAAGGAAATATTGCAGCTGAAGAAGTTATTGTCTTTGGTAAGGTGGTTGGTAATATTAGGGCTGATGTTGTAAGCTTGAAGGCAGGTAGTCATGTAATGGGCAATATAACGAGCTCAAACTTCTCAGTTGAAGAAGGCGCCGAACTTGAAGGATCACTCAGTATTAACCCAAAAGATGTTACTCAAAGCGCGAGTAGTTCTTAATTTTGTATGTAGCTAGCAGAGCGAAGGTTTTGACCTGATCAGTTATTTGATCTCAGAAGTATCTAAATAGAGGTTTGCCGTTTTATAGCAAGCCCTGGTCTTTAAAGGTGGATTTATGAAGCCATAAACGTCAGATGGCATAAAGCGGTCTTTAGGCTGTTTCCAAAGTCATCATATCAACAAAAACGGGTCGCCTTTGAACTAAATTGGACAAGATTACGTCCATGCAAAATACTGCTGAATGATTTTGTAAAGAAGTGCTTAAAGCGATCATGTTATGTCTCTCTATAATATTAGAAACAAAAACATCAGGCGTACAAATGAAATGGTGGGCGATCCTGGAATCGAACCAGGCACGAGTCGCCTCGGCGGAGTTACAGTCCGCTGCCGCACCTTGCAGCACATCGCCCACTGAGTGTGGGATTACTAAAGCCCCTATGGTGCGTCAAGGCCAAAAGCACCTGACTTGCCTTTGGCCTGCAAATTAGCGTATTTTCCTTGCAAGGCCGCGTTCAAGATGCGCAATGTGGCGCGAAAGAATGAGGCCAAAATGTACGATAAAGCCACCAAACCGACCTGGATAATCGCGAAAGAACGCCAAAAACGCATAGCGGGGCAAGAAACCGTCTGGCTTTTTGGCCTGCATGCGGTGCGTGATGCGCTGATGAACCCTGCACGTGAAAAACTACGTTTGGTCTTGACCAAAAATGCCGCCGATAAATTGCTTGAAGCTATTGATCTTGGTGGAATTGAGCCTCAGATTGTTGATCCGCGCAACTTTGATGTGCCCATTGATGCGGGCTCGGTGCATCAAGGGGCGGCGCTTGAGGCCAAGCCGTTGCATTGGGGCACCGTGCAAGATATTTGCATCACAGGCGAAGGCCTGCCGCTGCTCGTTATTTTAGACCGCGTGACTGATCCGCATAACGTTGGGGCGGTTTTGCGCTCGGCCGAAGTGTTTGGTGCGCGCGCGGTGATAGCGCCGCAGCGCCACTCGGCTCCCGAAACAGGGGCCTTGGCCAAAACCGCCTCTGGTGCACTTGAGCGTCAGCCCTACTTGCGTGTAGGAAATTTAGCTGACACGATGATCGATCTTAAGAATATGGGTTATATTTTACTAGGCCTTGACAGTGGCGCGCCCATGACTTTGGCGCAAGGCATAACCGACGCCGAAAAGCGCCCGATCGCCTTAGTGCTGGGTGCCGAGGGGCCGGGCCTGCGCGACAAAACCCGCGAGACATGTGATCATTTAGTACGTGTGCCTTTTGTTGGCGGATTTGGTTCGCTGAATGTATCAAATGCGGCTGCGGTTGGACTTTACGCGGTTGCCACCGCCTGGGCGTGAGATTGATTGGTCACACTTATGTGACTGACCTTTTTTGGGATAAAGGCTGCCTACCTCCAGGCAGAGAGTGTGGAACACTCTCAATGTCCTTCCCCGTTCCAAACCTGCGCCTAAGCTTGCTTGGGCGCATTTTTTGAAAGATGGCCATGACTGACTTACAAACCGACGCAACCCTTCTGACAATTTTAAAGCGTACCAAAGTGATTGCCCTTGTGGGCTGGTCACCCAACGAAGATCGCCCCTCACATCGGGTAGCGCGCTATTTGACGGAACAGGGGTACCGTGTCATTCCCGTAAATCCTGGGGTTGCAGGGCAGGTTGTAGCGGGAGAGACGGTGCGCGCCCAGCTTTCTGATATTAATGAAAAAGTTGATATGATTGACATTTTTAGAAAGTCAGAGGATGTCTTGCCCATTGTTGAGGACATGCTTGCGCATTTACCAACGGTGAAAACAGTTTGGATGCAGCTTGGTGTTTCTCATCAGGCGGCGGCCGATTTGGCACTTGCACATGGGGTGGATGTGGTGAAAAATCGTTGCCCAGCCATCGAAATTCCAAGGCTTCTGGCCTCTGGCCACACGCTTTAGGTCATTTAGCCCCACGCGAGGCCTTTTCTGTCAGACCAGATTGGTGGGTGCGCACGGCAAGTTCGGCTTCAACCTCGGCCAGCGTGATGTCGCGCGATGCCAGCATTACCAAAAGATGGTAAATCACATCTGCCGCTTCGCTGATCAGGCGCGACTTGTCGCCTTTGACGGCCTCAATCACTGCCTCGATGGCCTCTTCTCCGAATTTCTCAGCGCATTTCTCGGGTCCTTGGGCCAAAAGCTTAGCCGTCCATGATCCGTCAGGATCGGCAGTTTTACGGGCAAAAATTGTCTGGGCCAACGTATTTAGTGCACTCATTTAATCCTCATGGGTAGGCCAGCTTGGGCCATGTAGGCCTTGGCTTGGGCGATGGTAAAGGTGCCAAAGTGAAATATAGATGCGGCCAAAACAGCGCTGGCATGGCCGTCTTTCACGCCTTCGACCAGGTGGTCTAAAGTGCCAACCCCGCCCGAAGCAATCACGGGCACGTAGACCGCGTCCGCAATGGCACGGGTCAGGGCAAGGTTAAAGCCTGCCCGCGTGCCGTCACGATCCATGGAGGTCAGAAGAATTTCTCCTGCTCCCTTTGCCACGACCAAACGCGCGAAATCAACAGCATCAATGCCAGTGGCGCGCCGCCCTCCATGGGTAAAAATTTCCCATTTTCCCGGACTAACCGTTTTGGCATCGATAGCCACAACAATACATTGCGACCCAAAATGGTCCGCTGCTCGCGCAATAACATCTGGATCGGCCACCGCAGCCGAGTTGAATGAGACCTTATCCGCGCCCGCCAGCAAGAGCGCGCGCACATCTTGTACGCTGCGCACACCGCCACCCACCGTGAGGGGCATGAAACATTGCTCTGCGGTGCGGGTGACGAGATCAAACATGGTCCCGCGGTTTTCTTGGGTGGCGTTGATATCTAAAAAGCAAAGCTCATCTGCGCCAGCGGCGTCATAGGCTTTGGCTGCTTCTACAGGGTCGCCTGCGTCGACTAGTTCTTTGAAGTTTACGCCTTTGACCACACGGCCATCGGCAACATCAAGGCACGGAATGATACGGATTTTCAACATGTCAGACCTGTAACGCAGCTAAGGCAGCCGTAAGATCAATGGCCCCATCATAAAGTGCGCGACCTGAGATGGCCCCCGCAATCACGCCCGTATCCCGCAGCGCTAAAAGATCACTCATCTGCGAGACGCCGCCTGACGCAATCACCGGCATTGAGACAGCGCGCGCCAAGGCTTCGGTTGCAGCAATATTTGGGCCTTGCATCGCACCATCGCGGTCAATGTCTGTATAGATCACCGCTGCTACGCCTGCGTCTTCGAATTTGCGCGCCAAGTCAGTGACGTTGATGGTGGTTTCTTCTGCCCAACCTTTGGTGGCTACCATGCCTTTGCGCGCATCAATGCCCACAGCGATTTTTCCCTCAAAGGCGCGCGCGGCTTGGCGCACAAGGTTGGGGTCTTCGACAGCCACAGTTCCTAAAATTACCCGTGATAGGCCCTCGGATAGCCACATCTCGATGGTTTTCATATCGCGAATGCCGCCACCCAATTGGCACGGCACATCAACTTCTTTTAAAATATCACGCACCGCCTTTGCATTCACAGGCGCACCTGCAAAGGCACCGTTTAAATCAACTAAATGGATCCAAGCACAGCCTGCTGCTGCAAAACTGGCCGCTTGTGCGGCAGGGTCTGCTCCAAAGATCGTGGCCTTGTCCATGTCGCCGCGCAATAGGCGCACGCAATTGCCGTCTTTCAAATCAATCGCAGGATAAAGGATCATTTAGTTCCGTTCGCCTAAGGGCGCCATGTCAAAAAGTTAGCAATTAAAGAAAGGCCCAAAGATTGGGACTTTTCAGGGTGGAATTGCGTGCCGATCATCGTGTCACGGCCAACGATGGCCGTAACTGGCCCGCCGTAATTCACATGCGCCAAGCGATGGACCGGATCAGTTACATTGAACTGATAACTATGCACAAAATAGGCGTGATCGCCCGCGCTTAAACCCGCAAGAACAGGATGCCCACATGCTCCGTGATCCAGTACAAGATCATTCCAACCCATATGGGGCACTTTCAGCTCCTTGTCGGATGGGCTGATCTTGACCACCTCGCCTTTGATCCAATCAAAGCCTGCGGTGTCTTGATATTCGCGACCCCAGCTGGCCAGCATCTGCATGCCCACACAAATGCCCATGAACGGGCGTGCGTGCTGGGTCACAGCTTCGGATATGGCTTCAAACAGGCCCTGATGGTCTGAAAGCGCTTTACGACAGGCCGGAAAGGCCCCGTCACCGGGAAGAACAAGTCGGTCGGCGCGTGTCACATCTTCGGGGCGGTTTGAGACGATCACCTCACCCGCGTCGTGTTCGCGTGCCATCCGCTCAAAGGCCTTATGTGCTGAATGTAAATTCCCCGAGTCGTAATCGACTAAAACGGTGAGCATTCACAAAATGCCCTTGGTTGAGGGCACGGCGCCTTCCGCGCGTGGATCGGTTTCTACTGCGGTCCGCAAAGCTCGCGCAACCGCTTTAAAGGCGGCTTCCGCAATGTGGTGGGAATTTATACCGTGCAAACAGTCAATATGCAGCGTTATGCCGCCATGGGTCGACAGGGCTTGAAAAAATTCACGCAGTAGTTCGGTGTCAAATTGTCCGATCTTTTGGGTGGGGCAATCACAATTCCATACCAAATAGGGTCGCCCCGACAGATCAAGCGCTGCGCGCACCAAAGCGTCATCCATCGCCAAGTGACAATCACCATAGCGGTTAATACCCGCCTTATCTCCCAGAGCCTGTGCCAAGGCCTGACCCAAGGCAATTCCGCAATCTTCGACCGTGTGGTGGTCATCAATGTGCAGATCTCCCTTACAGTTTATGGTGATGTCAATTTTTGAGTGGCGGGCCAGCTGGTCAAGCATATGGTCGAAAAAGCCAACCCCTGTCGCAACTTTGGCTTTACCTGTGCCATCCAAATTAAGGGTAACGCTGATGTTGGTTTCATTGGTTGTGCGGGTGAGTGATGAAATGCGCATAATACCTCTAGCCTTGGTAAATTACGGCCTTATAGGACCAAAAGGTCTAAAGGGGCAAGAGATTAGGCCGGGAAGGTGGATCTAAAAGCCCTTAAAACAAAAAAGGCACCCTAGGGTGCCCATTTGCGATCGAATTGGAGCGGGCGAGGCGATTCGAACGCCCGACCCTAACCTTGGCAAGGTTATGCTCTACCCCTGAGCTACGCCCGCACCGTTTCGATTTTGCTGATCTATAAACACTCTGGCCCGCGTGCAAGGGGGAAAGTGACTTTGAGGCTAAGTTTTTTTGATTTTTGCATCACTTTTTTGCCTTACACCCTATTCAAGTTCAATCAACAGGTCTTTCGCATCTATTTGGCTCCCGGGGCTGACCAAAATCGACTTAACGATGGCCGCATGCTCGGCATATAGGCCTGTTTCCATTTTCATGGCCTCAATCGTCAAAAGTAAATCGCCTGGCTTAATCTGTTGTCCCACGCTAACTGCGACCGAGGCCACTGCTCCAGGCATTGGCGCGCCTATGTGGTTTGCATTGCCTTCAACCGCTTTGGGTTTCACGCCTGCCTGTGCTTTGATGATGCGGTTTGGCACGCGAATGACGCGTGGTTGGCCGTTTAACTCAAAGAACACTTTCACATCGCCATCATCGCCCGTTTCCCCCACGGCTTGCAGCCTGATCTCAAGCGTTTTTCCGGGGTCAATTTCGGCTGTGATTTCTTCGGCAGGTTCCATCCCATAAAAGAAGTTGCGCGTGGGCAATGTGCGCACGGGGCCATAAAGCGAGTGGCGCGCCGCATAGTCGATAAAAACCTTAGGGTACATCAAATAGCCGTTAAGGTCTTCGTCATCGACACGGGTTTCTTCGCCCTCATCGGCGTTCGCGCGAAGCTCAATTGCCAACGCTTTACGTGTGGCCTCAAAATCTACGGGAGCAAGCTCGGCCCCGCGTCTTTCTGTGTTGGGTGCGACCCCTTTTAGGACCTTGGTCAGAATGGGTTCTGGCCAACCGCCATAGGGTTGGCCCAAATTGCCGCGCAACATTTCTATCACGGATTCTGGAAAGGCCAGGTCAACATTCGGATCTTCGACTTGCGCGCGTGACAGACCCTGTGACACCATCATCAGCGCCATATCGCCTACCACTTTGGACGAGGGCGTGACCTTAATAATATCGCCAAACATTTGGTTGGCATCCGCATAGGCCTGTGACACTTCGTTCCAGCGATCTTCCAGCCCTAGCGAGCGGGCTTGCGCCTTCAGATTGGTGAATTGTCCGCCTGGCATTTCATGCAAATAAATTTCTGACGCAGGTGCGGGCGTGCCGCTTTCAAAGGCCAGATAATGAGCACGCACTTTCTCCCAATAGTTGGAAAGATTGCGGATGGCGCTCATATCAAGGCCCGTGTCACGCGGCGTGTGGCGCAGTGCCTCGACGATCGAGCCCATGCAAGGTTGCGACGTGCCGCCCGAAAACGAATCCATAGCCGCATCAACCGCATCGACCCCAGCATCCACTGCCGCCAAAATGCTAGCCGCTCCCATTCCCGACGTGTCATGCGTGTGAAAATGAATGGGCAGGCCCACTTCCTCTTTCAAGGCTTTTACTAAGACGCGTGCTGCAGCAGGTTTTAAAAGTCCGCCCATGTCTTTAAGGCCCAATACATGGGTGCCAGCCTCGCGGAGTTCTTTCCCCATGGCCACATAATAGGCCAAGTTATATTTCGAGCGGTCAGGATCTAGGATGTCGCCCGTGTAGCAGATTGAGGCTTCGCAAAGCTTATTTTCCTCAAGCACCGTGTCCATGGCCACGCGCATATTTTCAACCCAATTCAAGGCATCAAACACCCGGAAAACATCAACCCCCGTTTTGGCGGCTTGGCGCACAAAGGCTTGCACGACATTGTCGGGGTAATTTGTATAACCCACCCCGTTGGACGAACGGAACAGCATTTGGGTCATCACATTAGGTAGCTTTTCACGAATATCGCGTAGGCGCTGCCAGGGACATTCTTGCAAAAAACGATAAGCCACATCAAAGGTGGCCCCGCCCCAACATTCCACCGAAAAAAGCTGCGGTAAATTGGCCGCGTAAGCGGGCGTCGCTTTGATCATATCGATCGAGCGCATCCGCGTGGCCAGCAAAGATTGTGGCCCGTCGCGCATGGTTGTGTCGGTGATCAGAACTTTGGTTTGTGCGGCCAACCAATCGGCCACCGCTTGAGGGCCTTTTTCTTCGAGCAGAGTGCGGGTGCCATAGGCGGGGGATGTAGTGCTTGTGGGAGTTTTTGCTTGCGGCAAATCTGCACGCGGCTTGGCGCGCCCGGCCGTTTCGGGGTGCCCGTTTACCGTGATATCGGCAATATAGGTCAAGATCTTGGTAGCACGGTCACGGCGCTTTTTGAAGTTGAATAGATCTGGTGTCGTATCAATGAAGTTGGTGGTATAGGTATTGTTTAGGAACGTCTGATGTTTAAGCAGATTTTCTACAAATGCAATATTGGTAGACACGCCCCGAATGCGAAACTCGCGCAAGGCGCGGTCCATGCGGGCAATGGCCTTTTCCGGCGTTTGGGCCCAAGCGGTCACTTTGACCAGCAAACTGTCATAATAGCGCGTAATCACCCCCCCCGCATAGGCGGTGCCGCCGTCAAGGCGGATACCCATACCAGTGGCTGAGCGGTAGGCCGTTAAGCGGCCATAATCCGGAATGAAATTATTTTGTGGATCTTCTGTGGTGACGCGGCATTGCAGCGCATGGCCTGATAGGCTTATCTCATCTTGGCTTTTGGCCCCTGTGGCTTCAAACAGCGTAGCCCCTTCTGAAATGCGAATTTGCGACTGCACGATGTCAATGCCCGTGACTTCTTCTGTCACAGTATGTTCGACCTGCACGCGCGGATTTACCTCGATAAAATAGAATTTATCGTTGTCCATATCCATCAAAAACTCAACGGTGCCGGCGCATTCGTAATTCACATGCTGGCAGATACGTCGCCCCAGATCACAGACTTCGGCGCGCTGGGCATCGGTGAGATAGGGGGCCGGAGCGCGTTCTACCACTTTTTGATTACGCCGTTGTACGGTGCAGTCGCGCTCATATAGGTGAAAGATATTGCCGTGGCTATCGCCCAAGATCTGCACCTCGACATGGCGGGCGCGTAGGATCATTTTTTCCAAATAGCCTTCGCCATTGCCAAAGGCGGCAATTGCTTCGCGGCGGCCTTCACTTACTTTATCTTCCAACTCTTGTACATTCATGATCGGTCGCATCCCACGCCCGCCGCCGCCCCAAGATGCTTTGAGCATCAAAGGAAAACCTAGGCTTTGCGCCTCGGCGCGGATTGTGTCAAAATCATCTGCCAACACCTCGGTTGCGGGAATGACGGGCACGCCAGCCGCCATTGCCACCCGACGCGCTGAGGCCTTATCGCCCAATGCGCGCATAGTCTCTGCCTTGGGGCCTATAAAGGTAATGCCCGCTGCATCGCAGGCATCGACAAAATCAGGATTTTCTGACAAAAGCCCATAACCTGGGTGGATAGCGTCTGCGCCTGACAGTTTAGCCACGCGAATGATCTCATCAATTGCCAAATAAGCACCTACAGGGGACAGGCCCTCACCAATCACATAAGCCTCATCCGCTTTAAAGCGGTGCAACGAGAGTTTATCTTCCCGAGCATAAACCGCGACGGTTTTCTTGCCCATCTCATTGGCTGCACGCATTACGCGGATCGCAATTTCACCACGGTTGGCAACTAGTATTTTCTTGAAATGGGCCATGTTTACTCCATTGATCGATGTAACAGATTTGTGAGGTAGCTTAGTTTCGCTGCAACGCAGCGCAAGTATTATTTTGCAAAAGCAGCATTTTGTGGGGTAAATTACCTAAATGCGTGCATCGGGTGATGGAAATGGATTTATTTAAATAATTTTTAGAACAAATAAAGAACAATTCTTTCTACTTTTAAAATAATCGCTATAAAGAACCAATGAACAACGATGATTTTCCCTTTGAACCGACCCAAGAGCCTAACACGTCAGCGCTTTCGCTTTCGCAAAGGGCGATGGCGTCGCGTCCCGCCCCTTATCTTGAAGGGTTGAACCCGGAGCAGACCGAAGCGGTTTTGGTGCTTGAAGGACCTGTGTTGATGTTGGCAGGGGCGGGCACGGGTAAGACAAAGGCGCTTACGGCGCGGATAGTGCATTTGCTGACCACTGGGCAGGCGCGGCCCAACCAGATCTTGGCCGTGACGTTTACCAACAAGGCTGCCCGCGAGATGAAAAATCGCGTGGGTCAAATGTTGGGCCAAACGGTTGAGGGTATGCCTTGGATGGGCACGTTTCACTCGATCTCGGTTAAGATTTTGCGCCGCCATAGCGAACTTGTGGGGTTGAAAAGCAGTTTTACCATTTTGGATACGGATGATCAATTACGCTTACTAAAGCAGCTGATTCAAGCTGAAAAAATTGATGAAAAACGATGGCCGCCGCGCATGTTGGCGGGCCTGATTGACGGGTGGAAAAACCGCGCCTTTACTTCCAAAACGGTCCCGGCATCTGAGGCGTCGCATTACGACAGGCGCGGCGTCGCCCTTTACGGCGCCTATCAAGAGCGGTTGCGCACGCTGAACGCTGTCGATTTTGGCGATATTCTGTTGCATGTGGTTATTATTTTGCAAAATCACAGCGATATTTTGGCGCAATATCAAAATTTCTTTCGTTATATTATGGTGGACGAATATCAAGACACCAATGTGGCGCAATATTTATGGCTGCGCCTATTGGCCAAAGCTCACCGCAATATTTGCTGCGTGGGTGATGATGATCAGTCTATATATGGCTGGCGCGGGGCCGAAGTGGGCAATATTTTGCGCTTTGAAACTGACTTCCCCGGCGCAAAAGTCGTACGGTTAGAGCAAAACTACCGCTCTACCCCGCATATTTTGGCCGCCGCCTCGGGGGTGATAGCGGTCAATCAGGGTCGCCTTGGCAAAACCCTTTGGACTGATCGCGATGACGGTGAAAAGCTGCGATTGATCGGCCATTATGACGGCGAAGAGGAAGCGCGTTGGATTGGGGATCAGATCGAAGATCTGCAACGTGGTGCTCGCGGCATGGACCGCCAGTCGCCCGAGAATATGGCCATTTTGGTGCGTGCCAGTCATCAGATGCGCGCCTTTGAAGATCGGTTTTTGACAATTGGCATGCCTTACCGCGTCATTGGTGGCCCTCGCTTTTATGAACGGCTCGAGATCCGCGATGCGATGGCCTATTTTCGTTTGGCCGTCTCGGGCGACGATGATTTGGCGTTTGAACGTGTTATTAACACGCCCAAGCGCGGCTTGGGCGACAAGGCGCAACAAACGATCCAACTCTATGCGCGCGCGAGCGGCGTGTCGCTTTTCGAAGGGGCAAAGCTTGTTTTGGCCGACGGGGCTTTGGGCGGAAAAGGGGCCCTGCAGCTGCAGCTTTTCGTTGAAGGGCTGACCCGGTGGCAAAGGCAAATCATTGTTGATCAAAACAGCATAGAAAAATCCACCCATATTGTCTTGGCGGAAGTCATTTTAGACGAGTCTGGTTATACGGGCCTGTGGATGGCTGATAAAACTCCCGAGGCGGCGGGGCGGCTTGATAATTTGAAGGAGCTGGTTAAGGCATTGGAGCAGTTCGAAAATCTGCAAGGGTTTTTAGAGCACGTCTCGTTGGTCATGGAAAATGAGACCGAAGATCATGTTGAAAAAGTTTCGATCATGACGTTGCACGCTGCCAAAGGGTTAGAGTTTCCGGTGGTGTTTTTGCCAGGCTGGGAAGATGGCCTTTTCCCAAGCCAACGTTCGATGGACGAAACTGGTCAAAAAGGCGTCGAGGAAGAGCGCCGCTTGGCCTATGTGGGCATCACCCGTGCTGAAATGCTCTGCACCATCTCATTTGCGGCCAATCGGCGGGTCTATGGCCAGTGGCAAGCGTCGCTGCCGTCGCGGTTTATTGATGAATTGCCGCCCGAACATGTGGATGTGTTAACGCCTCCCGGTCTTTACGGCGGGGCTTATGGTGTGGCAGGGATGAATGCGGGTTACGGTGGCGGCGCGCAGGTCGAAGCGCGCGCTGCCTCGGCCGATGTCTATAACTCGCCCGGTTGGAAACGCCTGCAAGGTTACGCGCCCCAGCGTAAAACGCCCGCTGTGACCATTGACGCCAAAGTGGTCAATACCTTTGCCCTTGGCCAGCGAATTTTTCACGAAAAATTCGGCTATGGCTCTGTGGTGGCTATTGATGCTGATAAGCTTGATATTGCTTTTGAAAAAGCAGGCACGAAGAAAGTGGTGGCCCGATTTGTGGTGCTCGCCCAAAGTAAAGACGTACCCTTCTAGCGCAACCGCCCGTCCAAACAGCAAAAAATCCACGCTATTTACAGCGTGGCTTTTCTATTTAAAAAACGGCGACCTTTGGGAGGAGCTAAAGGCCGCCGCACTAACCACTGACCTTGGGAGGAGGTAAAGCCAGTGTAAACGGGTGAAGCCAAAGCTTCGAACAAAAGCGCGGCAATATATGGGATGAGATAAATATTGTCGCTAAGGGCGCAGCCCCGGGAGGAGGTATGGCCTTGCTATTCTATTTTAAGTTTGGGCCAAAAGCCGCGTCCATCGCGATGCGATGAATGTCTGTGCGGTTGATGCCGATGTCTGCCAATTCGCGGTTGCTTAGGTTTTGCAGTTCACGGATCGTTTGCGAGAAAATGGCTCGGCGTTGCAGGGCCACTTTGACGGAGCTTAGTGCAGCGCTCAAACGATCATAAATGCCAAAATTAGCTACATGAGTTGATTGTACAAATGCCATAATTACCTTTTTCTTTCTTATCGTTAGGTTGTACGCCGGATTGCGTTTTATCTTTGGATGGGTTTAATATGTCGCTATTGCTGCGTGCGCACAATCCACTGATTGATCAATGCTGCTATGCAGCAAGTGCATGGCTTGACTGACGGATTCCGGTCAAGGCCTCAAAATTTCGCCTAAAAATATTGCAGCGTGAAAAACGACCTTGTTATTTGCCCAAAAACACCCATTTCTGCAATGAATATAAAGGATTTATGAATGCCCCTAAGTCGCGAATATGTTTTGGCTTTATTGGATACGGTCGCTTTACCCGATGGTGGAACCTTGGTGAGCCGCGATGTGATTCGTGCCCTTGATGTGACCGACGGTCTGGTGCGTTTCGTGGTTGAAGCTCCCACGTCAGAGCAAGCCCGCCTTTACGTACTTTTGAAAGATCAGATCACAGCGCTTTTAACGGCCGCCGCGGGCGTACAGTCGGTGCAGCTGGTCTTTACGGCGCATGGGCCAACGGCACCCGCCGCCAAGGCGCCCGCGTCTGCTGGAGCGCCCCCTGCGCTTAAAATTGGCCAACACCCCACGCCACAGGTGGGTGGGGCTGCGCGGGTGACGGGGGTTGACCATATTATCGCCATTGCCTCGGGGAAGGGGGGGGTTGGTAAGTCCACCGTCTCGTCTAACCTTGCGGTGGCTTTAGCGCGTCAGGGGCGGCGCGTGGGGCTTTTGGATGCTGATATTTACGGGCCCAGCCAGCCGCGCATGATGGGTGTCTCGCAGCGTCCCGCAAGCCCCGACGGCAAGATCATCATCCCCCTGCAGGCGCATGGGGTGACGGTGATGTCGATCGGCTTGATGCTCAAGGCTGATGAGGCGGTGATCTGGCGAGGCCCAATGATCATGGGGGCCTTGCAACAACTTTTGACACAAGTGCAATGGGGCCAGCTTGATATTTTGCTGATCGACCTGCCACCTGGCACGGGCGACATTCAGCTGACACTTTGTCAGCGCACCGAATTAACGGGAGCAATCGTCGTCTCGACCCCTCAAGATGTGGCCTTGCTGGACGCGCGCAAAGCCTTGGATATGTTTCAAAAGCTCAAGACACCTGTTCTTGGCTTGATCGAGAATATGTCGCATTATATTTGCCCCGAATGCGGGAATGAGGCCCATATCTTTGGCCATGGCGGTGTTGTGCAAGAGGCCGAGCGTCTAGGTCTGCCCTTCTTAGGGGCCTTGCCCTTAGATTTAGACACGCGACTTGCGGGCGATAATGGCACGCCTATTGCGGCGGGCGACAGTGTGATGGCAGAAGCATATGCGCATTTGGCAAAAAGACTGATTGCAGGTGGTATGGCTTAGACTGGATGGGATTGCGCGGGACAGGTCTGAAAATGCGTGCTGAACCTAAGTTTCTGGTCTAAAATAATTATGATTTAAATCAAGAACGGCCAATATTTTGGCGAGCTCTTGCTTTTTGTACCGCCTCAGCGGCATGTCTGGCGCTTTGGTGAGTGCTTTAATCCTAAAACCTACATATTTAATAGATTTCTGGGAAATAATGGGAAAATCTTTGACTTTTAATTTAAGTATTTGTAATATAATCATATATTACGTTTAATGCTTGTAATTTTTTCTTGAAAATAGTCTGTATTTTTCTATTATAATATTAAATAGCGCTAGTTTTTTGAAAAAAAGGTTTGCGTTCCATGAAATCCCATGGCATCTTAAAAGTAAGATGATGGCAGGTTCAAATTTAAGGGCATCAAGACCCGACTGGGCAGGTTACATACAGGCACTGCCACCATCTTAAAAACCCACTGCGCGGGCCTTCTTCCCCGGAGCAGATGCGCAGTGGATACCCGAATTGGGGCTTGACGGCGGAGTGGGCAGTGGCAGCCGCACAATCCGCCGTTTTCAATTTAAGCAGGCTAGGGGCGCTTGCAAGACAGGGCGGCATCGTGTCGGAGGCATTCAGAGGCGAATTCAACCAAAGGGTTGACAACAAAGCGCGGGTTTCGATCCCAGCGCCTTTTCGTCGTGTCTTGGAGGCGGGGGATCCTAATTTTGCCACCTCAAACCGCCCGCGTTTTGTGCTGGTGTACGGCGATGAGCGGCGTGACTTTTTAGAATGTTACACAGTCATTGAGATGCAGCGGCTTGAGGGGCAGATCGCCCGCCTGCCGCGTGGCAGCCAAGCCCGCCGTTTACTTGAGCGTAATTTGATTACCCTCTCGCTGACGGTTGAGATCGACGAAGATGGTCGCATTGTTTTACCTGCTAAGGGCCGCGATAAAATTGCCCTGTCACCTGATGATCTGAAATCAGGGGTCGAAGCGATTTTTGCGGGCACGCTTGATACGTTTCAAATCTGGAAATCGAGCCGCTATGATCAGGCCCTAGGTGAGATGGCGCGGGCAGATCAGGCTTTACTTTCGGCGGATTCAGATATTCTGTCCCTTTTGCCGCCCCATGAAGGGGCTACCCTAGATGGCGCATGAGTAAAACTCCCCGCGATCTAGACCCCGATCGCGCACCGCACATTCCGGTGCTAATTGGCTCAATTATGAACACAGTAGGCCCGATTGCGGGGCATTGGTTGGATGGCACCTTTGGCGCAGGCGGTTATGCGCGCGCCTTGCTAGAGGCGGGGGCGGCATCCGTCATTGGCGTTGATCGTGACCCGCTGGCGCTTGAGATGGCGCAAGATTGGTTACCCATCTATGGTGCGCGTTTGCGCCTTCAGGCGGGCAATTTTGCGCAGCTTGACAGTTATAGCGATGTTTTATTAAATGGAATTGTACTGGATTTGGGTGTCTCATCCATGCAGCTTGACCTCGCCGAGCGCGGATTCTCCTTTATGCGTGACGGGCCTTTGGATATGCGCATGAGCCAATCGGGCGAAAGTGCCGCAGATCTGGTAAATGGCGCAGACGAAACGCAGCTTGCCGATATTTTGTTTCACTATGGCGAAGAGCGCGCATCGCGTCGCGTCGCGCGCGCTATCGTTGCTGCGCGTGTGCGCGGCGCCATCACCTCGACCTTGCAGCTTGCCGACATTGTCTCGGGCTGTTTACCGCGCCCCAAACCAAATCAAAGTCACCCTGCCACTCGTAGCTTTCAGGCTTTGCGCATTGCTGTGAATACCGAATTTTCCGATCTGGCCGATGGGCTTGCCGCAGCCGAGCGCGCCTTGGCTCCAAACGGAGTTTTGGCGGTTGTGACCTTTCATTCGCTCGAAGATCGCATTGTAAAACGCTACTTTCAAGCGGCTGCAGGGCGCGATTCGCAGTCAAACCGCTATGCGCCCGCGCGCGCAGAGGAGACAGCGCGCTATCAACTGATCAACCGCTCGGCCATTACGGCGGATGCAGATGAGCTGTCGCTAAACCCTAGGTCACGCTCTGCTAAATTGCGGGCAGGGCGGCGCACGGCGGCCGCAGCTCAGGCCATTGATTATGCCCATTTAGGCGTGCCGCAATTGCCAAAGAAAGGATATCGTTAATGCGCCCATTACTTTATCTTTTGACCTTTTGTTGCGTCATGGCTTTGGCCTTTTGGGCCTATCGCGAAAATTACGCGACCCAGCATGGTATGAAAGAAGTCAACGTCTTGCGCGCAGACATCGCCCATCTGCGCGAGTCTATTTCTGTACAAAAAGCCGAATGGGCCTATTTGAACCGCCCCGCACGGCTGCGCGACCTGACCGCGTTGAACTTTGACCGTTTGCAGCTTTTACCCATGAACCCTGACCAATTCGGCGATTTGGCGCGTGTGGCCCTTTATCAAGCGCCCCCTTCCGATATGTCGCAAATGACCGTGGATATGATCGAGTTGCAAACCCTAACAGCCCCAACCGAGGTTGGAGCACCAAAACCATGATCCGCACACCCTTGCGCCCCCTAGCCCAGATTCTTTTGGCCCGCCAAGCGGGGCAAAACCCCGACATGATCGAGCGCGACAATCTAGCCAAGCGCCATGATATAATGCGCGAAAGCACCAAGGGGCGTTCGCAATTGCGGTTGGCGGTTTTGGCGCTGGCGTTTTTTGCGGCCTTTGCCACGATTGTAGTTCGTATGGGGATGTTGGCCGCCTCGGAGCCGGTTGAGCCGCGTCTTGCAGGTGCGGAAAGCGGCATTTCAGCAGGTCGCGCTGATCTGACCGACCGCAACGGGCGAATGCTGGCCACCAATATGGTGACCCATGCACTTTACGCTCACCCCAAAGATATGATCGACCCTGTGCGTGTGGCCAAAGAGCTGGCTCTGATTTTTTCAGATTTCAAAGTCGCTGATCTTGAGCGCCGTTTTACCGACGGGCGCAATTTTTTATGGCTGCGCAAAGTCTTATCGCCCGAGCAGATGCAAGCGGTGCATGATATTGGAGATCCGGGCTTGCTGTTTGGTCCGCGCGAGATGCGCCTTTACCCCAATGGGCGCCTTGCCGCACATATTTTAGGCGGGGCCAGCTTTGGCCAAGAAGGCGTGAATGCGGCCCAAGTCATTGGTATGGCGGGTCTGGAATATGCGCTAGATAGCAGTTTGCGTGACCCAAGTTTAAGCAATCAGCCCGTGGCCTTGTCCATTGATTTGACCGTGCAAGACGCCGTGGCCGAGGTTTTGGCTTCGGGGATGACAATGCTGGACGCCAAAGGAGCCGCGGCGGTTTTGATGGATGTGGATACGGGGGAAGTGATCAGTCTGGTCTCTTTGCCTGATTTTGATCCCAACGACCGTCCGCGCCCAATCTTGGGCAATGATCCTGCGTTAAGCCCGCTTTTCAACCGCGCCGTGCAAGGGGTTTATGAGCTGGGCTCGACTTTCAAAATCTTTGCTGTTGCCCAAGCGCTTGAGCTGGGCTTGGTCACCCCCGACACGATGGTTGACGCCGACGCGCCCATGACTTGGGGCCGCTTTCGGATCAGTGAATATGAGGGAAAGAACTACGGCCCCCTTTTGTCTGTAGCGGATGTGATTGCAAAATCCTCAAATGTTGGGACGGCGCATATTGCTCTTGAAATTGGTGCCGAACGTCAAAAAGCGTTTTTGCAGTCGCTTGGCCTTTTAGATCTTAGCCCGGTTGAACTGTCCGAGGCGCGCGGCACCTATCCTTTGGTGCCCAAAAACTGGTCTGAAATCACCACCATCACCGCCTCTTACGGACATGGGATTGCGACCAGCCCGCTCCATTTGGCGGCGGCTTATTCAACCATTGCCAATGGTGGCATTTTGGTGCGACCCTCATTGCTCCGCGATCACCCTCTTGAAAATATGCCGCGCATCCTGTCTGAAAAAAGCGCCGCCCAAGCGGTGGGCATGTTGCGCGGCGTGGTCACCCGCGGCACCGCAACATTTGCTGATGTTGATGGCTATCAGGTCGCAGGTAAAACCGGAACCGCCGACAAGCCAAATCCGCAAGGTGGCTATTATAAAAATCGTGTTATCAACACATTCGCAAGCTTGTTTCCTGCCAGTAACCCCAAATATGTTTTGATTGTCACCTTGGATGAGCCTGTCGATAACACAGGTCCCAAACCAAGGCGCACCGCGGGCTATACGGCCGTGCCCGTCGCGGGCGAAATTATTCGCCGCGTGGCGCCTTTGTTGGGGCTTCGGCCAGGCCTTGACTTGGCACAAGAAACTGTTGTCAAAGCGGTGATAAGCGGGTCGATCAACCAATAGGGTGTCAATGATAAGGATGACCAGCTCATGAAACTGCTAACAGAGCTGGGGCTGACCGCCAAAGACCGCAAATCTGTGATGGTCACAGGCCTAAGTGTCGACAGCCGACTTGTGGCGCAGGGTCATCTTTTCGCAGCCCTTCAGGGTCTGACAGCGCACGGTGCGGATTTCGTGCCAATGGCGCTTAAAAATGGAGCCGCTGCAATTCTAATTGATGCCCAAGGGGCCACAAAAGTGCAAGCCATGGTCGAGGAGGCGGGCGCAGCCCTGATCGTCGTCCAAGACCCCCGTGCAGCCCTATCCATGGCTGCCGCCCTTTGGTTTGGCGCGCAGCCTAAGACCATGGCCGCCGTCACTGGGACCAATGGAAAGACCTCGGTTGCAAGTTTTACTCGCCAGATCTGGTCAGCCTTAGGGTATGAGGCGATTAATATAGGCACCACGGGCGTTGAAGGTGCCTTTACCGCTCCGTCCCCTCACACCACCCCCGAGCCCGTCACCCTACATAAGATGCTTGCCCGCGCGGCCAAACTGCATGTGACCCATGCAGTGATGGAGGCCTCAAGCCACGGGCTTGACCAAGCGCGTCTTGATGGCGTGAAGCTGCGCGCAGCGGCTTTTACCAATTTCACCCAAGATCATCTGGATTATCACCAAAGTTTTGACGCTTATTTCAGAGCAAAAGCAAGGCTTTTTGATCAGGTTTTGCCCGATGATGGTGCGGCTGTGATCAATATGGACGATCCGCGCGGCGCTGATATTGCCCAAATCGTGCAAGCGCGTGGCCAAAGGATTATCCGCGTTGGCCGTTCTGATTGCTGCGATCTTCGCCTTTTGGCGCAGCGCTTTGATGCGGGTGGACAAGAGGTGCGTTTTGAATGGGGCGCGCGTCTTTATCAGGCCTATTTGCCGCTAATCGGTGGATTTCAAGCAGAAAATGCGGCCCTTGCGGCGGGGCTTGCCATCGGATCCGGTGCCCCCGTGGGCGAGGTCATGGCCGCTTTACCGCGCCTTGTTGGGGTGCGCGGGCGCATGCAGCGCGCAGGTGTGCGGTCCAATGGCGCTTTAGTATTTGTCGATTATGCCCATACGCCTGACGCGCTTGAAACCGCACTTTTGGCGCTGCGCCCACATGTGATGGGGCGCATCGTTTTGGTCTTTGGAGCAGGTGGCGACCGCGACCGTACCAAACGGCCCTTGATGGGCCACGCCGCAGCGCTTTATGCCGATATGGTCTTTGTGACAGATGATAATCCACGCTCTGAGCCGCCCGCGCAGATACGCGCCGCCATACTTGACGCCTGCCCCCTAGCAGCCGAAGTGGGTGACCGCGCCGAGGCAATTTTGCGCGGGGTTGATGCTTTAGGGCCAGGGGACGCGCTTTTGATTGCAGGCAAGGGCCATGAAACGGGCCAAGTTATCGGCGGCGATATTTACCCTTTTGACGATGTTGAACAGGCCAGTATTTCTGTTGCGGCCCTGGACGGGATTATACGATGACAGTACTTTGGACCTCAGACGCAGCGGCCAGTGCCACGCAGGGCCGAGTTTTGGGTGGCGCTTGGCAGGCTAGCGGCCTGTCTATTGATACGCGTAGCCTTACAAAGGGAGATCTGTTCATCGCGCTTTCAGATCAGCGCGACGGGCATGATTTTGTAGCTTCCGCCTTTGAAAAAGGGGCGACGGCGGCGCTGGTTTCTTATATACCTGCAGGGCTTGGTGCTGATACGCCTTTGCTTTTGGTCAAAAATGTCCAGACAGCGCTAGAGGATTTGGGTCGCGCCGGGCGTGCGCGCACGCGGGCGCGGGTCATTGGGGTGACGGGCTCTGCGGGCAAAACCTCAACCAAAGAGATGCTACGTAAGACCCTTTCAGGGCAGGGCAGGACCCATGCGGCAGAGGCCAGCTTTAACAATCATTGGGGCGTGCCCCTGACCTTGGCGCGTTTGCCGCAAGATGTGGATTTTGCGATCATTGAAATTGGGATGAACCATCCTGGTGAGATTGCACCTTTGGCCCAGATGGCAAATTTGGATGTGGCACTGATCACAACAGTAGCGGCTGCCCATCTTGAGGCCTTTGCCAGTGTCACCGAAATTGCCTATGAAAAGGCCGCAATTTTTCAAGGTCTGCGGCCGAATGGGGCGGCGATTGTGCCTTGCGACCTGGCGCAAAGCCCGCTGTTTCTGGATGCGGCGCGCGCGTCTAGCGCGCAGATCTTTACCTTTGAAACAGGGGCGGGGGTGCAAGGCGCAGATCTCTCAGACGCACATAGTCTTTGGTGCGCGCAAGATGTGGTAATGACCCAAGACCAATCAACCTTAAAGGTGATTTGCGCGCCCCAAAGCGCTTATAAAGACAGCGCCGCAGGGCTTTTGATGCTGCGAATCGCAGCGCCCGGTCGGCATTATGTTGCCAATGCATTGGCGGTTTTGGCCACAGCCCAAGCCTTGGGGCTGGATTTGACCGTCAGCGCGCTGGATCTGGGCCAGTGGAAACCCGTCCAAGGGCGTGGTCAGGCCCAAAAAATATGGATTGATGCGACCGAGAATCTTAGTTTCGCCCTGATCGATGATGCGTTTAACGCCAACCCCGCCTCACTGGCCGCAAGCCTAGCTGTTTTGGCGCTTTATCAACCGATGGATGGGGTTGGTCGCTTACGCAAAGGCCGTAGGATCGCCATTTTGGGCGATATGCTTGAGCTTGGCCCTGAAGAGCTGACCTTGCACTGCGCCATTGCAACCTTGCCTGCGATGGCGGCCGTGCATGTCGTGCATTGCGTAGGCCCGCGCATGCGTGCGCTTTATGAGGCTTTGCCACCGACAAAGCGCGGGCTTTGGGTCGAAACCCCCGAAGAATTAATGCCCCGCGCCCATCATCTGATTGACGCGGGCGATGTGGTGCTGGTTAAAGGGTCAAAAGGCAGTAAAGTAGCCCTAATGGTTGAGGCGCTGCGCAACTTAGGACAAGAAGCCCCAGACAGTGGGGTAGAGGATTTATAATGCTTTATTGGCTGACCCAATTTTCCGACGGCGGCGATTTTTTCAATCTGTTTCGTTATATCACCTTTCGCGCGGGCTTAGCCTTTGCGACGTCGCTTATTTTTGGGTTTATATTTGGGCAACCTTTGATCAACTTGCTACGCCGCAAACAAGGCAAAGGGCAGCCGATCCGTGATGATGGCCCAATCAGTCATTTCGCCAAAGTGGGTACCCCAACGATGGGCGGGCTTTTGATTTTGTCGGCTCTGATCTTTTCAACCCTGCTTTGGGCGCGCCTTGATACGCCTTATGTTTGGATTGTACTTGGAGTGACGACGGCGTTTGGCTTTATCGGTTTTGCCGATGATTATGCCAAAGTGACTAAGCAAAATACTAAGGGCGTCTCATCTAAGCTGCGCATTTTTTTGGGATTGGTGATTGCTGCCTTGGCCACCTATGGGGCCAGCTATTTTCATCCGCCAGAATTGACTCACCAATTGGCGTTGCCCGTCTTTAAAAACCTGTTGATCCCGATGGGGCTTTTCTTCTTGCCCTTTGGCACGATTGTGATCGTGGGGGCCGCGAATGCGGTCAACCTAACCGACGGGCTTGACGGGTTGGCGATTATGCCTGTGATGATCGCTGCGGGCACCTTTGGGGTAATTTCCTATCTGGTTGGGAACTATAATTTTGCCGAATATTTGGGCCTACATTTTGTGCCTGGCACGGGTGAAATTTTGATCTTTTGCGCCGCTTTGTTTGGCGCAGGCTTGGGCTTTTTATGGTATAATGCGCCGCCCGCTGCAGTCTTTATGGGGGATACGGGCTCTTTAGCTTTGGGAGGCGCTTTGGGCGCCATTTCTATTTGCACCAAACATGAAATTGTTTTGGCAATCGTAGGGGGGCTTTTCGTGGTCGAGGCTTTGTCGGTCATCATTCAAGTACTTTACTTCAAACGTACTGGAAAACGAGTGTTTTTGATGGCCCCTATTCACCATCACTATGAGAAAAAAGGTTGGGCGGAGCCGCAGATTGTGATCCGGTTTTGGATCATCTCGTTGATTTTGGCTATGATTGGTTTGGCCACGCTCAAAGTCCGCTAAGGGACAATTATTGGTTGCATAACAGATGCTAGGGGCATGAATGATTCCGATTTTGGGCTATGACGGTAAAGTGGTTGGCGTGTTGGGCCTTGGGCGGTCGGGTTTGGCTGCGGCCAAAGCGCTTGAGGCGAGCGGGGCTATGGTCTTGGCTTGGGACGATCACGAAACAGCCCGTGGCAAAGCGCTTGAGCAGGGGCTAAACCTGCATGATTTTATAAGAAATGGTGCTTTTGATGGGGTGGAGGTGCTGATTGTCTCCCCAGGGATTGCGCATCTTTACCCCACCCCCCATCCCGTAATTGCACGCGCGCTGGCCTTGGGTGTAGCGATAGATAATGACATTGGGCTTTTCTTTCGGTCTTTTGCTACCGAAACTTGGAATGATTACGAAACGGCCCCACGGGTGATTGCCGTCACGGGGGCAAACGGGAAATCCACCACTTCGGCGCTGATTGCGCATATTTTAGAAGAGGTGGGCCGCCCTTGGCAATTGGCGGGCAATATTGGCCGTGGGGTCTTGGATATTGAACCTGCGCGGGACGGCGAGGTTGTGGTGCTTGAGTTGTCAAGCTATCAAACCGAACTGGCACGCGCGCTGACGCCTGATGTGGCTGTCTTCACCAACCTTTCGCCAGATCATCTGGACCGCCACGCAGGCATGGGGGGCTATTTTTCCGCGAAACGGCGCTTGTTTACCGAAGGTGGGCCCGACCGCGCGGTGATCGGCGTTGATGAACTTGAGGGTCAGTTTCTGGCCAATCAACTGGGGGCAAGTGCGGCGGATGACCGTGTCATTCGCATCTCAACGGGTCAAAAGCTAGACAATTTCGCTTGGTCAGTTTTTGTGCGCAAAGGCTTTTTAGCGGAATGGCGCCGTGGTAAGCAGGTGGCTTCGATAGATCTACGCCAAGTACAAGGTTTGCCAGGAGCTCATAATCACCAAAATGCCGCCGCTGCTTATGCGGCCTTGCGTGCATTGGGAGTAGGGCCTAAGCAGATCGAGGCGGCGCTTGCCTCATTCGCGGGCCTACCCCATCGCAGCCAAACCATCGGCACCAAAAATTGCGTGCGGTTTGTCAATGACAGCAAAGCGACCAATGTTGACAGCGCACGCAAAGCCCTTACCACTTTTGAAAATATCCGCTGGATCGCTGGCGGCCAAGCCAAAGAGGGGGGTATTTCCGCCCTGAGCAATGATCTGGGGGCTGTTGTGAAGGCCTATTTGATCGGTGACGCGGCCCACGCTTTTGCACAAAGCCTGGGCGCAACCCAATATGAGATTTGCACCACCATGGCACAGGCCGTGGAAGCTGCGGTGCGCGATGCCAAAGCGGGGGATGTGGTTTTGCTGTCGCCGGCCGCCGCCAGCTTTGATCAATATGATAATTTCGAAAAACGTGGTGACGATTTTGCAGCCCATGTGCAGGCCTATTTGGAGGCTTAGGTACTATATCTAGACTTTAAAGTCGCCGAGGGTCAAAGCTATGGTCATCAAACCTCTAGCCATAGGGAAAAATCAGCGCTATAGTCGTTAAAGATCCGAAAAATCGGACTGCCCATTTGGGCGCAGAGGCAACACAGGCGGTTCCATGACGGAAATGGTCTATGGTTTTTTGCCCACACGGGTACGAGAGCCGGTTATTCCACGATGGTGGCGGACCATTGATAAGTGGTCGTTTACGGCTGTTTTTATCCTATTTGCGATTGGCATTTTGCTAGGACTTGCTGCCTCAGTGCCTTTGGCCGCCCGAAATGATCTCGAGCCCTTTTATTATGTGCAGCGGCAGGTATTTTTTGGAACCCTGTCGATGGTGGTGATGGTCTCGATCTCGATGATGTCGCCTGCTACGCTGCGCCGCTTGGGTACGCTGGGTTTTTTAGGGGCCTTTATAGCGCTTTTGGCGCTGATCCCATTGGGTACTGATCTTGGAAAAGGGGCCGTTCGATGGTTAAACCTTGGCTTTATAACAGTGCAACCATCGGAATTTGTAAAACCCGGTTTCATCATTTTGGCCGCTTGGCTTATTGGTGCGTCTTTTGACATTAACGGCCCGCCTGGAAGGCTGATCTCATTTGTTTTGGCAGTAGTTATTGTGGGTCTCTTGGCCATGCAGCCTGATTTTGGCCAAGCGGCCCTAATCCTATTTGGTTGGGGAGTGGTTTATTTTGTTGGTGGGGCGCCGATTTTTTTGATCGCAGGGGTCATAGGTTCTGGGGTGGTAGGAGCGCTTTTTGCCTATAAGCTGTCTCAGCATTTTGCTCGCCGTATTGATGGGTTTATAACTCCAGATCTAGATCCGCGGACCCAGCTTGGTTATGCAGCTAACGCCATTCAAGAGGGTGGATTTCTGGGCGTGGGTGTGGGGGAGGGGCAAGTGAAATGGTCCCTTCCCGATGCCCATACAGATTTTATAATTGCGGTTGCCGCCGAAGAATATGGGCTGATCTTGGTCACCTTTATTGTGGTGCTTTACTGTTTAATCGTCGTACGCTCCCTTTTTAGGTTGCTTAAAGAACGCGACCCGTTCGTGCGTTTAGCGGGGGCGGGTTTGGCGTGCATTTTTGGTGTGCAAGCCATGATTAATCTTGGGGTTGCTGTGCGTCTTTTGCCCGCCAAGGGCATGACGCTGCCGTTCATCTCTTACGGGGGCTCGTCTGTTTTGGCAGCGGGCATTACGATGGGCATGCTTTTGGCCTTGACGCGCAGTCGCCCTCAAGGTGACATGGGTGAAATCTTGAGGTGGGGGCGCTGATGTCAAAGGTTCCAATGATCTTAATAGCAGCAGGTGGTACGGGGGGGCATATGTTCCCTGCGCAAGCCCTGGCCGAGGTAATGTTGCGGCGCGGCTGGCGGGTTGTTCTATCCACCGATGTGCGTGGGGAGCACTATGCGAGCAACTTTCCCGCCAGAGTTGAAGTCCGTCAAGTCTCGTCCGACACATTCGCGCGTGGCAGGGGTTTGGCAAAGTTTTTGGTACCCCTTACGCTGTTGCGCGGCGTTAGCGCGGCGGTGCATCAATTTCGCCAAGACCCACCCGACATGGTGGTGGGCTTTGGCGGTTACCCATCTATGCCAGCCTTGGCTGCCGCGGTTATTTTACGCCTGCCTCGGATCATTCATGAACAAAACGGCGTTTTAGGGCGGGTTAACCGCCTGTTTGCGCGCTATGTTTCGGCCATTGCTTGCGGTACTTGGCCTTTGGCTTTGCCCAAAGGGGTGAAGTCCATCCACATTGGCAATCCAGTGCGCGATGCGATTTTGATGCGCGCGGCATCAGGCTACATCCCGCCCGGCGATCATCCGATGAGCCTGTTGGTCATAGGCGGTTCGCAAGGTGCGCGAATCTTGTCACAAGTGGTGCCTGCGGCCATTGCTTTGATGCCCGGTAATTTGCGCGCTTTGGTGCGGGTTGATCACCAAGCCCGAGCTGAAGATGTCGAGTTGGTCAAGCAAACCTATCACGCGGCGGCCGTCACGGCCGACGTCTCGCCGTTTTTTGACGATGTGGCTCGGCGCTTGACCGAAGCACAGTTGGTCATCACGCGGGCAGGGGCATCGTCTATTGCGGATATATCTGTGATGGGTCGTCCGTCGATCTTAATTCCGTATGCGGCTGCTGCCATGGATCACCAAACCGCAAATGCCAAAACCGTGGTCGATGCGGGCGCAGGCGTGGCCTTAGTCGAGGCGGGCCTAACCCCCGAGCGTTTATGCGCCGAAATCATGGCCATTTTACAAGATCCAAGTCTGGCCGTTCGGATGGCTGGCTTCGCGAAAGGCTATGGAATTCCCGATGCCACGCAACGTCTTATGGCTTTAGTTGAGCATTTTAGAAAGAAATAACATGACGGGCGTTACCAAACTTCCGGGCGAGTTGGGCCCTATTCATTTTATTGGTATCGGCGGGATTGGCATGTCGGGTATTGCTGAAATTTTGATGACTTTGGGATGCTCTGTACAAGGTTCCGATACCAATGCCAGCAAAATCACCGACCGTTTGGCCCAATTGGGCTCGCAGATTTTTGTGGGGCACGCGGCGGAAAATGTAGCTTTGGCAGCGGTTGTGGTTATGTCTTCTGCCATCAAAAAAGGCAACCCCGAGTTGGAAGAGGCGCGCCGGCGTGGCTTGCCTGTAGTGCGGCGTGCAGAAATGCTGGCCGAGCTGATGCGCCTTAAGTCCAATATTGCAGTGGCGGGCAGCCATGGCAAAACCACGACGACCACGATGGTGGCCACTTTGCTTGAAAAGGGCGGCTTTGATCCGACGGTGATCAACGGTGGCGTGATCCATGCTTACGGGTCAAACGCACGCGCGGGTGCGGGCGAATGGATGGTGGTCGAAGCGGACGAGTCCGACGGCTCATTCAATAGGTTGCCTGCAACCATCGCGATTGTGACCAATATAGATCCAGAACATATGGAACATTGGGGCAGTTTTGACGCGTTGCGCAAAGGGTTTTTGGATTTCGTCTCGAATGTACCGTTTTATGGTTTGGCTGTATGTTGCACTGACCACCCCGAGGTGCAAACCCTGGTCGGACGCGTCACGGATAGGCGTATCGTGACATTTGGTTTTAACGCCCAAGCTGATGTGCGCGGCATCAATTTGCGCTTTGAAGATGGGACGGCCTATTTCGACGTGGCATTGCAATCCGAGGGCGAAGAGCAAATGATCCGCGATCTAATCCTACCGATGCCGGGCGATCACAATGTTTCAAACGCTTTGTCGGCCATTGCAGTGGCGCGCCATTTGGGCATGAGCGGCGATGCTATTCGTACGGCCCTCGCCTCATTTGGGGGAGTGAACCGCCGTTTTACCCGCGTAGGGACGGTGGGTGGTGTCACGGTTATTGATGATTACGGTCATCACCCTGTTGAGATCATCGCCGCCTTGCGCGCCGCCCGCCAATCGACCAAAGGGCGTATCATTGCGGTGCACCAGCCTCACCGTTTCACTCGCCTGTCGAACCTGTTCGAAGATTTCTGCACCTGTTTTAATGAAGCGGACATCGTCGCTATAGCTGAAGTTTATAGTGCAGGCGAAAATCCGATTGCAGGGGCCACGCGCGAAAATCTGGTTGAAGGGTTGATCGCCCACGGCCACCGTCATGCGGTGGCCGTTTCAAGTGAAGGCGATCTAGAAAAGCTGGTGCGTTACAATGGAAAGCCCGGTGATCTGGTGATTTGCCTTGGTGCTGGTAGTATTTCAGCTTGGGCCAGCAATTTGGTGCAAAGATTGGATGATAGTAGGAGCTAAACGGGGCTTTTTTTGCTTTTTGTGCAGCTATCTTGCGGTCTGGGCCAAGTTTGCTTATCCTTCAGCTATGATTAAATCCTTCCCCCTAGTGCGTGGCACTTTAAGCGAAAACCGCTCCCTTGCCGACCTGACATGGTTGCGCGTTGGCGGGCCTGCAGAGTGGCTTTTTCAACCTGCAGATTTGCAAGATTTACAATCTTTTTTGGGTGCTTTGGACCCTGATGTTGCCCTTTTTCCCATGGGGGTTGGCAGCAATCTAATCGTGCGGGATGGGGGCGTTTCGGGGGTTGTTGTGCGTTTGGGGCGTAGTTTTAACCAGGTCACTATTGACAGGCCTTTGGTGCGGGCAGGGGCTGGAGCGCTCGATGCGCATGTGGCGCGCCGCGCCGCCGAAGCAGGGCTGGATTTGACTTTTTTACGCACGATCCCGGGCACGATCGGGGGGAGCGTGCGGATGAATGCGGGCTGTTACGGGGCCTATGTGGCGGATCATCTTGTCTCTGTCGATGTGGTGGAGCGCGACGGGCATTTGGCGACGTTTCCGGCAAAACTGCTTGATCTTTCCTACCGCCACTCAAGATTGCCCGAAGGGGCGGTGATCGTCTCGGCCCTGATGCGCGCCCCTCCAGGCGACCCAGCGCAATTGTTAGCCCGCATGAATGATCAGATTGCCAAACGTGATGCCAGCCAACCCACCAAAGAGCGCTCGGCTGGCTCAACCTTTCGTAATCCTGCAGGTTTTTCCAGCACGGGCCAGCCTGTCGACAGCCAAGAGCTGAAAGCTTGGAGTGTCATTGACAAAGCCGGTTTGCGCGGTGCAAGCCTAGGGGGGGCGCAGATGTCACCCAAACATTCCAACTTTATGATTAATAAGGGCGGCGCTTTGGCGCAAGATTTAGAAGATTTGGGTGAATTGGTGCGAAAAAAGGTTTTCGAAACCCAAGGAATTACGTTAGAATGGGAAATCATTCGCGTCGGAACCAATTTGGCGCGCACAAAAGCTCACAACAAGTGAGCAATTTAGGGGCCAAGCCCCATTGAGGCAGAATGGCGAGCATTGCGAACAAAGCAAAGCTTCGCGTGGCAGTAGTGATGGGAGGGCTTTCCGCTGAGCGGGACGTCTCATTATCGACAGGGCGTGAATGTGCCCTAGCTTTGCGAAGCGCAGGATATGATGTGATCGAGGTTGACGCCGACCGAGACTTGGCTCAAGCCTTGCGCGCGATCTCCCCTGATTTTGTTTTTAACGCACTGCATGGCCGCTACGGCGAAGATGGGTCGGTGCAGGGGCTTTTTGAATGTATGGGCTTGGCCTATACGCATTCGGGGGTCTTGGCTTCGGCCCTTGCTATGGATAAAACCCGCACCAAAGAAGTCTACCGCGCCGCAGGCCTGCCTGTTTTAGAGGGTATACTAAGCCCTGCCGCCGAAGTGCGTGTGCGCCATGTGATGGTGCCACCCTATGTGGTCAAACCTAATAGCGAAGGCTCGTCCGTGGGGGTCTATATCGTGCATAATAAGGCTGATGCCCCTCCCGCCCTCGGTCCCGAGATGCCTGAAACCGTGATGGTTGAAGCCTATGGTAGGGGCCGCGAAATGACCGTTTCGGTGATGGGGGAACGCGCGCTTTGTGTCACGGATATTATCACCAACGGCTGGTATGATTATGCGGCCAAATATACGGTGGGTGGCTCGTCGCATGTGGTGCCGGCCAAACTGCCTGATGCTATCACCAACGCCTGCCTTGATTACGCTTTGCGTGCGCACCGCGCTTTGGGGTGCCGTGGCCTGAGCCGCACAGATTTTCGCTGGGACGAGGCGCGCGGACTGGCTGGGCTGGTGCTTTTGGAAACCAACACTCAACCGGGCATGACGCCCACGTCGCTTA
>Ga0115567_10000122_pt1 | contig 74180 bp, 58 predicted proteins | sample COGITO_mtgs_1204_2_FD_88679 | JGI IMG/M metagenome (GOLD analysis project Ga0115567, IMG submission 88679) | Pelagic marine microbial communities from North Sea - COGITO_mtgs_120412 | ecosystem: Environmental > Aquatic > Marine > Epipelagic | place: Germany:Helgoland, sampling site Kabeltonne...
CGTAGTTGAGCTAATTCACCCCATCGCGATGGACGAAGGCTTACGCTTCGCAATCCGTGAAGGTGGCCGTACTGTAGGTGCTGGTGTAGTTGCCAAAATCCTATAAGTAACTAGCTTACTTATAAAAAAGGTCACCTCGGTGGCCTTTTTTTATGTCTGTAGAAAAGTATCAACTAGCCGATAAAAATGACGTAGTTAAAGTCATTATTTTGCTATATACCCTAGAGGTAGAGGACAAGCAGACGTTTGCTAACACAATATATACTTAATTTTTCTACAGACTTTGTTATGAACCATAGATGTGTTGTTATATACCAAGGTGTTCAATTTAGAAATCAGTGTAACAAGACTAAAAATTAGCTAATCTAAAGATAGAATCGTTTTTGTTTATTGATCATAGTTGCCAGTCTCTTATTTTGGTAAATGATCCCAGTTCACATAAAAAATTTTAACATTATAAATAGGTAAAAATAATGCGCCAATTATCCATCCGGCAAAAAATTATTCTGACTTTGATTTTGTTTGTCATGTTAACCACCATTTTGGTCGGCACTGTGAGTATGCTTACCGCTAAATCGAGCATTCAATCGCGAGTATTGAACACTGAATTGCCAAATACTGTGCAAAAGATATCAGAGCAGATAGATAATGAGATTTCGGTGATGCAAGTTGTCGCCAGGCAAGTAGCGACTGATGCGCATATTCTGCAGTGGAATAGTGACGGCCAAGATAAGAGCAAAGTATCACTACTTATCAAAAAATTAAGTGATATAGCGACGTTAAATAACTTTAGTAATGTATCTTTTGCAGATAAACAAACCGCCAACTATTGGAATCAAGATGGTTTTTTACGTACCTTGCAAGATAACGCTGCGGATGGTTGGTTTTATGCTTATGTAGACAGCAAACAAGAAAATATGGTCAGCGTTTATCGTGATCCTAATAATGGCAAAACTGATTTATTTGTTAATTATCAGCAGCCTAATGGTAGAGGGTTGTCAGGTACGGCTAAATCTTTCGACACAGTGGTAAAAAGACTCAATACCTTCAAACTGGAAGAGACTGGTTTTGTGTATTTGGTAGATACTCAGGGCATCATACAAATTCACAAAGACAATAAGAAGATTGGTCAGTCTTTATCAAAGGTGTACAACACAGAAGATGTGGCCACTTTATTAATGAAAAGTAGCTTCAATTTTATTGAAATGGAATTTGAAGGAGAAACAGTGTTATTGGCCTCTAGTCATATCCCAAGCATGGATTGGTTTGTTGTCGCCAACATTCCATATGATGAGATTTTTCAGAGCTTAAATAGCGCAATCTGGCAGATCCTGCTTTGGTCCCTACTAATAGCTGGTTTAGCCTGTATTGCGGCATGGTATGTTGCCGGCACGGTTATAAAGCCGATCAACCAATTGGCCCAAGTATTTCATAGTCTTGGACAAGGTAATGCAGATTTATCTTATCGTTTACCCACCAATGGACAAAAAGAAATTGCCGCAGTGGCTGATGGCTATAATCACTTCATTAAAAAGCTCGACGATTTATTCAATAACATCGCAAACAGTAGCCATAAACTTAGGGCAGTTGCCGAAACCTTGGGTAAAGACGCTGAAGATACCCAAGTTAACGTTATAAAAAGTACTGACAATACCACGCAAATTTCTCATACTTTAGAGCAGGTCAGTTCGAATGTATTGGTGGCCGCTAAAAATGCGGGTGAGGCCGCCAACATCTCTAATCAAATTAGTCAAAATAGTGAAACCATTGCCCAAGTTATTCAAGGGACGCAACAAGATATTAGTCAGTTGGCAAAAAAAATTCATGATGTGGCAGACGTGATCGCATCACTCACTAAAAACACTGCAACTATCGCCAAAGTGTTAGATACAATCCACGCTATTTCTGACCAAACCAACTTACTGGCCTTAAACGCTGCTATAGAAGCCGCAAGAGCAGGCGAGCAAGGACGAGGGTTTGCTGTAGTGGCTGACGAAGTGCGAACTCTAGCCAAACGCACCGCCGATTCGACCAAAGAAATCCAAACTATTATTGAACAATTACAAAGCACCTCTGCTAATGCGACAAAAGAGATAAATCTCATTATCGAGCAATCTAAAACTACGTCTGATTCTGTCGCTCAAGCAGAAAAAGTCATATTTGACAACCAATCTCAATTCACCCTTATATCACAAGCCAATCAATCAGTAGCCGATTCGACTGAAGAACAATCATCGAATATAAAATCAATTAATCAACGGATGACGGAAGTGAAAACCAGTGCCGAAAAAAATGTCATTAGCGTGCAGTTAATCACTGATGAGATACGCAGCTTGACAGAGTTAGCAGAAAGCTTAGAAAGCTTGTTGCGTGTGTATCAAAAATAATAGGGCATTTTCACTTTAATTTTTTTTCAAGTGAAACCTACCCTAGTCTATTTTTGTTACTTTGGGTTTATCTCTCAGAAACCTGCCAAACCGACACTGTTCCGCTGACTTCATTACCAATAATGACCAAAGCACTACCAGTTGGGCTATTGATTGCCTCAACAAACGTCATGCCTTCTGGACCACTATCGCCGATTAAATCACCGCCTTCTGTTAGGTCGCGATTAATCACATAATCGATAAACTTTGCGTCATAAGGGTTAGTGATATCGTACACAAAGATCCCACCCATACGTTCCAAACCAATGAACGCATAGGTTTTTTCGCCTACTTTGCCAACTGTTAGTGCTTCAGGCTCTGGGCCTTTGTTGGCAGAGCGAGAGTCACCTTCATTTTCATCGTTGTTGTTATTGAACCTATTGCCATGGATAGACGCAGTAATACGTTCAAAGTCATCACCCGAATCAAATACCACTAAGCCATTAGTGTCCCAGATAGTGAATGAACGAGCACCGTAGGCATAGAGAGCTTCATATACGCCATCCTTGTCGCTGTCTCCCAAGACATTGGTGACAGTTAAACGCCCTAGAGGATAGGCAGTAAAGTCAAAATCTTCTGGATCATCACCGGCAATAGTCTCCAAGTTCGAGCTAGGTGCATAATTTAGGCGACGTCCTTGGGTTTCTTCAGTAAAAGATAAACATCCATCATCCTCGTCAAAGTCTTGACCACCTGCGGCTTCGCATAAGTCTTCATCTTGCTCGCCGCTAGCATTTAGCGTATCGAAAAAGTATTCACGGGCATCACCTTCGTTGGCGGTGACCAAAAAGTTGGCGTCTTTCCATTGAAATGATGCGATGGTGTCAGGCATATACATACCATACAGGTCGTCATATTGACCAAAACTTACAGTGCCATCTTCCATGGTATCTATCTGATAATCGCTCCAGTTTTTAAACCCCAGTCCAATTACTTGCACACTGTTGTCGCTCAAATCAACAATCGCCAAACCGTTGTTTTCTTGCAGTGTAATGTAGGCAACTTCATTAGTAGCGGTGATGTATTCCGGTTCTAAATCTTGCGCCACTGTTGTACTGATTAAAGTGCCATTAATAGTACGACCCGATGGATTAGGGAAATGCATGCCTTGGGTTTCTAGTTCAGCTTGTTTGTCGTTATAATCAGAGAAGCTGATATTGATGGAGGTATCACTTGGCATGCCATCTGCCATGGTGATAACCGATATTGAACCCTCAGGATCGATATTGTAGTCGCCACTTGGCTCACCTTCATTGGCGGTTAATACTTTGCTGGCGTCAGGTGTGAATGTCACCATATCCGGTAAGTTACCTACTTCCACCGCTTTTACAAAGGTGGGCGAGGACGTATTTAAGCCGTTATAGAACAATACCCAACCATTTGTTGCTTTATCTGCAGCAGGAACGGCCACAGCCATCCAGTCTCCTGAAACTGCAACACTAGTAGGGCCCGCTAAAATTTTGCCACTTTGTTCAGTGGGTAATATTAGTGCTATAGATGTGAGATTTTCACTGGCTATAGGGTTGCTTAAAGCTTCTGCGGTTAAAGATGAAAGATCAATGATTTCAATAGTTGGCTCATCCGCAGCACTGTTGACCGCGTAAATAGTGTTGGTAGCGGGGTGAAATTGCACAATTTCCGCAGCGCCTTCAGGATCGCTGGGATTGAGTTGAATTCGGCCAACCAAACTCAGGCTGATACCAGCAGTGGCATCTTGACCATCACTGCCATCTGTTCCGGAAGTACCCACTTCACCTTGAGTGCCAATGGCGCCAGGATCGCCATCATCACCTTCTAACAAACAACCCGTTAGAGATAAACTCATTGCTAAAGCAATGGCTGAATATTTAGTACATTTGATTGTTTGAGTCACACTTTTTCCTTTATATGCTGTTTTGATTACAAGCAGCATATGAAAGTGCGATGACAGTAATGTGATGGCGAAATGACAGCTTTATGACATTTAAAAGTTGGCTAGTTTTATAAATCCATATTGGGCGAATTGTAGTTATTTTGGTTAGCAATCATTGACTACTAAACGCCCCAATACACTCCACTTCAACTCGAGCGTTCAAAGCTAAGCCATTGGTAGCAAAAGCACTACGTGCGGGAAAATGTTTTGGGAAATAGCCCTTGTATACTTGATTAAAGGCGGGCCAATCTTTTATATCTGCCAACATGACTGTGCATTTTACTAAGTTGTTCATAGTTAAATTATGTATCGCTAAACTTGCTTTGATATTGTCCATGGTTTGTTGGCTTTCATTTTTGATCCCGCCTGCAATCAGCTTGCTAGAGTTGGGCAGGGTGCCTATTTCACCTGATAAAAATAACAAATCGCCCACCCGAACGGCATTTGAAAATGGGTAGTTGTTGTCAATATTTCGCTGTGACGAAAAGTATTCGATTGTCTCGCCTAATACTTGCGAGGGAAAACAGATGCTGGTTAAAACAGTGAATAAATATGTAGATAATCTTAACTTAGTGAGTTGCATACCATCTCCTTAAAACGGTTATTGGTTTTGGCTTTTCCTTTTCCTATTACGTATACCATAAATAATAAGATAGATTATAAGGGGCGGTATGATCCCAAAAGCACACCACTTTGTTGCTGTGACATACCCTGCAATGTCTGCCACTAGCATGTTTTTATTAGGGTAAATATTGAGTAGAAAAACTAAAAGAGCGTTCTCAATAAAATCAAAAAACACCGCAACGAAAGGTATAAAAATAATTCTTCTAGAAAATGGGATAGTCAATTTTTTTTGGACTAACGCAATAATCATAGCTAGTAACGTGCCATAAAAAATAGGATAGATGACATCAGCAGTTAACAAACCAATCTTGTATATATTACGAATGGCTTCGCCGTAACTGGAGAACATCATATAAAGCGTGTTGTGGTTGTACCAAAATAGTAGGTCTAGGGGCCCAACGTTACCGGTATTAATAATTTTAGGTAACAAATAAAGTGAGAATATTAGATAGAGCGCACTCATCACGATTATTAATCGAGTCCTAACGACTCTGAAAAACCAAGCAGCTATGTTGTCCATTATATGCCTTTACCTTAGATGATAAGTTCCTGAGTGCTTATCATCTATCTAAACATAACAAAAAATCTAGGGGCATATGCCTTTTTATGGCAAATTGTCGTAAATGTCTGTAGAAGCAATCCATATAGTCTAATCTATTAAAATGGCGACTAGATAGATTGTTAACGCATTTCAAGGTCATCTGCTGACTAAAGTAGGTTTTGTAATTCTGCCAGTTTTTCTTTAGCTTGTTGTGATTTAGGGCGATATTTAAGCCACCTTTGTGTTACCTCAATCGCTTCCGCAATTCTTGTTTCGCGCTGAAGTTGACCGCTTATCCAACGTAAACTGTTAACGCTATTCCAGCGATCTCCCTTAGGAAGCACAGTCACAGCATAATCTGCTGATAATTGTTGGTAATAAGCATCAATATTATCCATAGCGTTACCCGGCAAGGCTATTAAGTCTCGATATTTTGGTGCCCAGTCATCTTCAGGAAATTGCATTTCAAATGCACCCAAGAGGGTTTTAATAAAAGCATCGTAGTGACGTTCGTTGGGAAATATTTGTATTTTACTGTGTAATCCATTTTTTTTGAGTTTCCCTAGGGTCGACTCGAACTGTTCAATGTTTTTAGTATAAATAGGTTCTCGATAGGCATCATTGTCCGCTACTGCGAAATATAATAGAGTGTTTGGCTTTGGCGTAGAAAAGATCTTTTTAATGGCATTTATTAAGGTGTCACCTGCCTCGTAACCCATGCCGATAATATCGTGTGCAGCCAGAAACACATAAGCGTCGAATACATCAGGTTGCTGCGTCAAAGCATAAAGTGGAAAAATACTACTAGTAGAGATACCAATAATCGTACTGTAATTTGATGCGCGATAGTGCTTTTGTAAGTAAGGAAGCAGTTCCAGTTGAATATGTTGAATATATTTTTGTGGATCCCCATAGGCGGGAATTTTTTCATGGGGTTTACCTCCCCACATTGTATTTTTGTACAAATCTGGAATATGTCCTCCAGAGTTAAGGCTGACCACAATGGATTCTGGCATTCGGTCCAGCTCACCTAAATGTTTTACTACACCAGCTAACGTCAGGAAAAATCGGCTGCCGTGTGCATCATTAGCAAAAATAACAGGGTAGCTGTGTTCATCAGATGTTTCATGAAATGCACTAGGCAAATAAATATTCAGCGATTCCGTTGAATTAAGAATGTTCGAATGGAAATTCAATTGCTGCGCGTACTCTAAAGGAGTGGACGTAACCAGAGGTGGTGTAGCATCTGTGTTTGCATTGATGGGGGTTAACCAAAAAAAGAGTAAGGTTAAGATAAAATAATGATGTTTTAGCATAGTAGCCTCGTGGGGTTATTTGGGAAACTGTTTATTCCTAGCCCAGATTACGAAATCTATATTCCAGAAGCATGATGAATGCCTTAAAAAAAGCTGATGATTAGCTGATTTCAGCGCATTTAGTCCCAGTACTAAGTCAAGTGATTGCATCGAGCACAGATGTATTGGATAGTTTGTTATCTACCAGCAAAAAAATGGACCTTATGCACAAGCCTTATTGGGTCGGTGACTATTTAGTTGATCCTTCCAGAAACCAAATTACGCATTTTGAGCAAGTGCAGGTTTTACAGCCTAAAATGCTCAGCGTTCTCAATTTATTGGCAAAGCATAGCGGCGAAGTAGTCAGTCATGAGCAACTTATGACTCATGTATGGCCTAATATTTACGTAACGACCAATACGTTGCAGCGTTGTATTGCGGAGCTAAGAAAAGCCTTTGGTGATGACAGTAAGCGTCAAAATGTGATTAAAACCCATTCTAAACAAGGCTATAGTTTGGAGTTGCCTGTCAAGCGCCCAGAAGGTCTCCATCTACGAGAGGATTTACCCAACAAAACCAACAGCTTGGCATATAAAAAAGGCATAAAAAAGTGGTCTTTGGTAGGTATTTTAGTAGCGATAGTTGCGGTGACTTTAATGGCGTTACAATTTCCTGCTATTTATACGCCCTTAGCCTTAAATAATCTCACACCTTTAACCGCTAGTGATGAAAAAGAGTTTTATCCAAACTATTCTCCAGATGGGAAATACATGGTGTTTCATCGTTATTTAGATGTATGTAATAACCATATTTGGGCCAAGGATTTAGAGACGCAACAAGAATTCCGATTAACCCAAAGTCCGGGTGTTTATGGTGCCCATAGTTGGTCGCCTGAGGGCACACAATTGGTATTCACAGTACAAGAAAACTGTTCCCAGGACGCTATCGTCAAAAAGCTTTGTTGGCGCTTACAAACCTTAGACTTCACTGCTGCTTTGCGTACCCCGCAAACATCATCATTGAACTATGATTGCGATACACAGTGGATTAGCGACCCCCATTGGTTATCTGATGATCAGATAGTAGTGATGCATAAAGATGCTGAACACACTAAATTAGTTAAATATAACCCGATACATAATCAACTAGCAGATTTTTACTTAGAAACACAAGGCTCCATTTACTTCTTTGACTATTCTCCGGTCAGCAATCAAATTGCTGTATTTAGCCTATCCCAAATGGGTGAGCATCAGTTAACTATGCTTAATCTTGATGGCTCACAAACTTTCTCACTGACCTTGTCTCTTCCAACAGATGTCTCAATTTATAGTCGTATCGAGCCACGTTTTCTGCCAGATGCAACGGGTTTTTTGTTAAGCACCAATAATCGTTTGTTACGGATAGATTTAGACGGAAAATTTACCCAGATTGATAGTGCTCACACCATGAATTTGCATACACCCGTTTATCACCCAAACCGCAACAGGATATTGGCCAGCAAAGGGCTGGTGGATGCAGATATCGCTGTAATTTCAATTAGCGATACTATCGATAATAACGATAAAACAACGACTTTTTATCCCAGCTTAGTGCGCTCTAATAGTTACGATGCAAATGCAGTCTTCCAGCCAAGAACAGATAACATTAGTTTTTTTTCGAAACGTTCCGGAAATACTCAAATCTGGATGTCTAACCTTTCAGGAGAAAATGCCACCCAAATTAGTCATTTCCCAAAGTATGCCAAAATATCAAACTTTGTTTGGTCCAAGGATGGGCAACGTGCAGCCACTACCGTTAATGACCGCTTGATAATTCTGCATTTAGGAGCACAACAGGAAGAGGTAAAAACCAATTTCCCCATCGACAGGATTTTGCATTGGATTGATGACCAGCGTTTGCTGATACAGGGCAAAGATTCACGTTTTAAACAACTGCAGGTCTTTAACATTACAAGCCAAGAACGTGAATATACTGGTGTCGACGACGTTTATTGGGCTTATATGTCTGAATTAAATGGTTTGTTTTATATAGATCAAAATAAGCGGCTATGGAATAAACGAGGTGATACCACAACCGAAATACAAAGCCTAGAAGGACAACTTGACGGTAAACGCTTTTTAATGCGTGACAACAAACTTTACGGCGTTAATTGGCAACAGCAACTTTGGCAATTTGATGTTATCAGTATGAAATTTGATATCCTCATGCCGCTCAAAGCGGCAGTCTGGTGGGTTAGCGATGTGCGGGAAAATCAGGTTTTGATTACGCAAATCATATCGTCAAAACAAGAAGTTATAGAGTTAAGTCTCTAATGCGCTATGCCTGATATCAGCATAATTATCGCAGCTATATTTAACATTCAGCCAAACCTTCTTACACTTGATTCATCAAGCTAATAATATCGTAAGGCTTCGACCTTTCCCCAAAATACGCGGTACGAAAATAGGGTGTAACCCAGTATACAAGGGATAACGACCAATGCGCCGTACAGGATAAAACGCAATGATTCTGGGGCACTGGCTGCTTGCCAAATCGTTAATTTACCCGGCACTATGTATGGATAAAAGCTAAAGGCTAAGCCACAAAAACAAAAAAGAAACACCACTACAGTGATTAAAAAGGGTAGCCAGCAGCCACTATCATCTTTAAGGGGCAGTTGTTTTAGTACCAAATTACCTATATACAATAAGGTAAAACAAACGAATGGCACAATTGCCATAAAATAGGCAAAAGGTGCGGTTGTCCAGCGTTCAAATACAAATTGATTGATCATTGGGTTCACAATACACACGGCTATTATGCCGAAAAAACTGATTTTTCCTACTCGTTTGGCCCATTCTATCGCGCGCAATTGTAACTCGTCTGTGGTTTTTAATATTAACCAAGTACTGCCAATGAGTGCATAAGCACAAGTGACACCCACCGCACTTAATGCGGCAAATGCATAGGCGACAATTGATTCTTCAAAACCCATCACAAAACTACCCAACATGTAACCTTGGCTGGCAGCAGCGATACATGAGCCGAGTTTAAAAATTTGATTCCATCGATGTTTATTGCCTTGGGCAACCTTTGCCCTAAAGTCAAAGGCGACACCACGCAGAATTAACCCCACTAGCATAATAGCGCTTGGAATATACAAGGCTTTTAAAATCATATTGTGGGCACTGGGGAAAGCGATTAACACTAAACCAACTGCCAACACCAACCATGTTTCGTTAGCATCCCAGAACGGGCCAATTGATGCGATCATTTGGTCGGCTTGTTTGTCATTCTGCAAAGGTAGTAATATGCCCACACCTAAGTCGTAACCATCTAAAATGGCATACACTATGACTGATAATGCCATTAACCCGGCAAATATACTGGGTAAGTTATGGTCTGCAATCATGGTCTTTCTCCTGCCACTACTGGATTGTCATCAATGGGACTAAAGTATTTTTGGTGACGTCTTTCTTCTATCTGTATCTCTTCTATCTCCACAGACTTACGGGCCATGAGAAATAGTGTTTTTAAGTAAGCAACCAATAACAACATGTACACTGACATATATAAAATAAAGCTAAATATCACGTTTTCAGGGGCAATATCAGTAACTGCCTCTGTCGTTCTCAACACGCCTGACACAATATAGGGTTGTCTACCAATTTCCGTGACATACCAACCAGCCAGGGTCGCTACCCATCCAGCAAAAGTAGTGCCTATTAAAATGCACAAATGTCCTTTGCTCAGGTTTTTTTTACGCAATAATTTGGCGCTGGTAAACCAAGATACCAACCACATCAAAAAACCCATGCCGACCATAATGCGAAAGGCATAGAATACCGGCGCTACTGGTGGGTGTTCACCTACAAAGTCATCCAACCCTTGCACTTCGCCATCACGACTATGAGTGAGAATTATGCTGGTTAAGTTAGGAATGCTAAGTTCATATTGATTGGTTCGCGTTTTTTCATCTGGTATGGCAAACAACACCATGGGCACGTTTTGTTTTGTTTCCCATAAGCCCTCCATAGCGGCTACCTTTTGTGGCTGATGTTGCAAGGTATTTAAGCCGTGTAAATCCCCTACAAATATTTGTAGGGGAATCAACACTGCGGCGACATACATTGATGTTTTTAATGCAATCAATGGCGCTTTTTTAGCGTCACCTCGAAATATTCTGTAGGCGGATAATCCTGCAATAACAAAAGATGCTGTAAGCCCTGACGCAATTAACACGTGGCTCAATCTATAAGGAAATGACGGATTAAAAATAATCTGTGACCAGTCAAGTGCATAAGCAACGCCTTCACGCATTTCAAAGCCAGTAGGGGTCTGCATCCAAGAGTTTAGGGCGATGATCCAAAATGCCGAAAGAGTGGTGCCTACCGCAACCAACAAGGTAGCTAGGGTATGTAACCAGCCAGGTACACGATGAATACCAAACAACATTATGCCTAAAAACGTGGCTTCTAAGAAAAACGCAGTCAGTACTTCATAGCCTAAAAGCGGCCCGGCGATATTGCCCACGGTCTCCATATAACCCGGCCAGTTGGTACCAAATTGGAACGACATTGTAATGCCACTGACCACGCCTAATGCAAAAGTTAAGGCAAACACTTTGACCCAGAAACGGTAAATACGCATCCACACAGGATGCCCGCTGATATTAAAACGCAATTTAAAATAGAATAAAAACCAGCCTAGCGCGATAGTGATGCTGGGGAATAAAATATGGAAACTAATGTTGGCCGCAAATTGTAAGCGAGACAACAGGAAGACGTCATCCATGGGACACCTCTTTTATATTGTGAAAAAATTGGTTATTTGTTTGTTACTAATCTGCCGAGCAGCTTATTCGTTACTTCGTCTGAGTATTTTGTCTTTCATATCTAATACTTTGCCAACACCCGAACCTAACTTCATTAGGGTATCGAGCTTTTCTGGACTCAAGCGCTGCAGTTCGCTCGACCATTTAGTGATGCCTTCAAGCAAGTCATGCACTTCTTGGAGTTTTTGTTGAGCATGTTGCTCTTCGTCATTAGCCGGTGTATCAAGTAAAATGTCTCTGAGTAATGACAAGGTAGGATCCATTTCCCTTTTACGACGCTCCTCAAACACACGGTTCGCCATATCCCAAATACTGCCATTGGTTTGAAAGTATTCTTTTCTGTCTGCAGGTTTATGCTGTAGTTGGATCAATCTCCACGACTGCAGTTCCTTCAAACCCATACTCACATTACCTCGGGATATACTCAGAGCTTCAGCTATTTCATTGGCACTGATAGGGTCTTTGGTGATCACCAACAACGCGTACATTTGCCCAACAGTACGGTTAAATCCCCAACGACTGCCCATTTCACCAAAGTGCATCACGAAGGTTTCGATCATTGGTGTCATTTTCATATTTTAAACATTCTAAAGTTTCAGTAATTATTGAAACTTTAGAATGTTTAGTGATGTAGGTCAAGGAATATCTAAGATCTGTGGTGTGGATAGGCTGCAATGTTTGAGTAAATTAAACCGCAGTGGCAACTTAGCCGATAACAAATAAGTCCATAAAACGGTTTACAGGGGTGCTTTCAAGGGTGGCTTGATCTTTACACAGAGCAAATATTGTTTGGCATTGTTGGCTTGGAAAACGTGTGGCTAAGTTTGATTTGAACTTCTGCTCTAATAGTGGAATTCCTTCATCACGGCGGCGGCGATGCCCCACTGGATATTCTACAACCACTTCCTCTGTTTTGTTGCCATCTTTGAAGAAAACCTGAATAGCATTGGCAATAGAGCGTTTGTCAGGCTCTAAATACTCAGTGGTAAAGCGTTTATCTTCAATAATTTCCATTTTACTGCGCAGCTCATCGATGATGGGATGTGTGTTGTGAAAGTCGTCTTCATATTGCTCGGCGGTTAAAGTACCAAACGCCAGCGGAACCGCAATCATGTATTGTAAACAATGGTCACGATCCGCAGCGTTGGCAAGACAGCCTGTTTTTGAAATAATGCGAATGGCCGATTCATGGGTGCGGATCACTATTTTTTGAATATCCGCTAAACGAGTTTTTACCTGAGGATGTAAAATAACCGACGCTTCTGCAGCGGTCTGCGCATGGAACTCAGCAGGAAAAGAAATTTTAAACAAGATGTTTTCCATCACATAAGAGCCGAACTCTTGGGAAAATGAAAACTGACGTTGACTCTCTGGTTTAAGCGCTTGGTCTTTGTTTGTTTTGGAGAACGAAACGTCATAAAAGCCCCATTGTGGCGCCGTTAAAACGCTGGGAATGCCCATTTCACCACGCATTGACATGTCAGCTAAACGAACCGCTCTTGAGGTGGCATCGCCCGCCGCCCAAGATTTACGAGAGCCTGCGTTTGGTGCGTGCCGGTAAGTGCGCAATGCACTGCCATCTACCCAAGCTTGAGATATGGCCGCCATGATTTGTTCTCTATTTCCCCCCATCATTTTGGTTACCACTGCGACTGACGCCACTCTTACTAATAAAACATGACATAAACCCACTCGATTAAATGAATTTTCTAAGGCAATCACGCCTTGAATTTCATGGGCCATTACCATGGATTCAAGTACGTGATGCATAGTAAGTGGCTGTTCACCTTTAGATAGTCTGACTTGCGACAAATGATCTGCCACGGCCAGAATAGCGCCTAAATTATCCGAGGGATGCCCCCATTCAGCGGCCAACCAAGTGTCGTTGTAATCTAGCCAACGAATGGTACAACCTATGTCCCACGCTGCTTTTACCGGGTCAAGTATTAACGAAGTGCCTGGCACTCGGGCACCATTTGGCACCAGTGTACCTGGTACAATAGGTCCGAGGTGTTTGGTGCATTCAGGAAAGCGCAGCGCTAACAGCCCACACCCTAATGTGTCCATTAAACAGTGGCGTGCAGTGTTGAGAGCGGCTTCGCTAGAGACTTTAAAATTTAATACATAATCGGCGATAACTTGGATAACCTGATCGTAATCTGGACGAGCGTTACTATCTGCATTGTTACCCATTATGTATCCTTATTGTTTTGTGGTTTAGCCATCTGTTAACAAGTGGTCTACATCAATTGAATAGGCCTTTAAGCTTGTCATTCGCTTTATCTAACAGTTTATCTTTTTGTTTATCAAGTTCTTCATTGACTTTTTTCTTGGCTTCTTCTTTTAGGCGTTTTTTGGCTTCAGCTTTCGCTGCGGCTATGACGTTATCGAGCATAACATTGACTATGGCAACTCCCACTTTATCTGCTGGCATACCATTGGGTTTGCCAATAGAGCCTGCATTAAAAGTAGGTAAAGTTAGCTCGTAGGCCTTGGTTTCTATGTTTAGATCGCCGGTAGATAATTGTTCAAAATTCAATTTGAGACGCACTTTACTCACGGTGACGTTTTCAACAATCACTAAGGGGTTGGCTGCATCTTTTGCTGGTTTATTTTCAGTTTTGGGTAAGTTAGCCAATAAGTTATTTTTAAGCACCATTAAGTTACCCTGACCATTGACATCTACTTCATAAAGGATCTCTGGTGAATCAATATTAATTGTCTGTACTACATAGGGTTCTTTGATAACCGAGCCTAAATCTAGGGTGATTGAATCGACACTGAAAGCGTCCTCATTGCTGAAGCCTTTCGGATTATCTATGTCCAAATCGCTGATAGTCATCCGTCCTTCAGTCAGAGCCAAATCTACCTTGAACACTGACACTGATGTACCCAAGTATTGACTCCCTTGTTGTTCTATTTGAGCACGAATAAAATCGCCCGCTCCACTTAATAAATACCAAGCACCACCTGCAATCAGCAGTAATAATAAAGCAAAAATTCCCAATCCTTTTCTCATAAAATTCTCTCTTAGTTATTGAATTAGTATGGTTATTGTAACAAAGAAAATTAACAGTAAACGCTGGTTAATTGGTTTCCTAGAAATTTAATCTTCTTAGTCCTAGATACCACTACTTTAACAGGTGATTAAAACGTCGTGCAATCAGTAGTCAAAATTACTCATTAGTGTCGATCAGAATGAGGTTGTTAGGTACCTATCATTTCGCCACAATTGAATTGTTATCGCTATCAATAATAAAGGTCAAGATGGTTTCCTTAGTGAGATTAATAACTATATCTAGTATTTGATTTGCGTTTTTTTGTGTTCACATTCCCGCATTACGACATTTCATGTTGTATTTAAATTGTCATGGTTTGCTAATAAAACTGATTTTTATAATTGATATTGTCTATTTAAATTTATGACAAACAAAGACTTAGAAGATTATAAGTACTTAGCGTAACAATAGTGATCGGTTCGAAATATGTATTTGGAAAGTAAAACTTTATCAGTACTATTTTTTATAAACGAGAGTCACTTGTTAATGATATGTTGTGTTAGCGCTAACATTATGTATTATTTCTATATCGGTATGCCTGCTTAATAAGACTAAACCAACATTGGCTGGCCGTGTACATGCACTTAGAGGATGACCATGAAAACTAAATTGAATAATAAAAGCCGGATAGCAACTGCACTTTCACTCATATTGAGCGCTAGTTCGACTATTGCCCTGGCTCAACAGGTTGAAGCACCAACTGAAGACGACAACGTAGAAGTCATTCAGGTTAAAGGCCTTAAAGGCAGCTTAATTAAAGCTCAAGACTTAAAACGAGAAGGGGATACTTTTTTGGACGGTATTTCTGCTGAGGATATCGGTGCTTTGCCAGACAGAAGTGTACTGGAGGCCATGCAGCGTATTCCAGGGGTATCCATTGAGCGTTTTGCTGCGGCCAACGATCCCGACCATTTTGGTATCGAAGGCAGTGGTGCAGTTATTCGCGGAATGACCCAAACTCGCAGTGAATTTAACGGCCGTGATACTTTTAGCGCCAACTCTAGCCGTGGTCTTAGTTTTCAGGATGTACCACCTGAGTTGATGGGCTCTGTTTTGATTTATAAAAATCAGTCTGCGGATATGATTGAAGGCGGTATTGGTGGAACAGTTAACCTCAATACCCGTAAACCGTTTGACCAAGATGGCCGCGTGATCGCGTTTACCGCAGATGCAACGTACACAGATTTTGCTGAAGAAGTAACGCCCACTGGTTCATTTTTATTTAGCGATACTTGGGAAACCGAGCAAGGTAAATTTGGTTTGTTAACCAATATCGCCTATTCAAAATTGACCAGTCGCTCTGATGGTTTGCAGTCTGAAATTTACTTGCCCCGAGACAACATTGTCGAAGGCTCGGTTGTTTATTCGCCCAATGGCGGTAATATGAATTCGCAAATTCAAGACCGCGAACGTAAAGGGTTTGCCTTAGCAGGGCAATGGGAAAGTCCTGATAAAACCATGTTAGTTACCGGGCAATTTTTACGCTCAGATGCAAAGTTAGCTTGGGCTGAACATACCATGAGTTACCAAACCAACATGTATGAAGACGATGGCGTGAGCATTCGAGATGAGTCTTTTCCTTTGGATGGTTACCCAGCTTATGAATTTGATGAAAACGGCGCGTTTCAGTCTGGTACGCTAACTCATACGTCTTTGGGTGGATGGCGCTCTAATGGCGCTGACGGCGACCGTGTTCCACAAGCCGCGGATTGGTCGGGAAATCCCGTACCTCAGTTCGGCCATACTTGGCAAAACTCGAGTCGCATAAAAGATCAACAAACAGTGGTGGATGATTATTCACTCAACTTTAAATGGCGTCCTAACGATACGTGGTCACACGAATTTGATGTGCAGCAAATTAATGCAAAAACCGATGATAATGACTTCACTATATTTCTAGGAACCCAAGCTAACCAAACTTTAGACTTTTCTGGTGAAGCCCCAACTATTGCGTTTCTTGAACCTTGGAATGGTCAAGCTGCAGGTAATGGCCGCGAAGGAAACGAGAACTTCTTCCAAGATAAAGCATCCTATTACTGGCGTTCAGCCATGGATCATATCGAAGACAGTGATGGCGATGAAACTGCCCTGCGCTGGGATACTAAATATACCTTTGACGACGGCTACTTCACCTCAGTTAAATTTGGTGCAAGGTATGCTAAACGTGAACAAACAGTGAAATTTTCTAGTTATAACTGGCAACCCCTTGGGCCCATTTTTAATGGCGACCCCGACGGTAACGGATTCTCTGGTGCTTGGTTAGACTTGCCCGAGCATGCGTCTTTAGTCAACGATGTAGAAGAAGTGTATTGGGACGATCACTTTAGAGGTGGACATGTGACTATTCCGGGTCAAGGATTTACTTATCATCCATCCTTTGATTTAGTCAGAGACTATGCCAATGCGGGCAGTAGGCTTGCAAACGCCTCATCTGATTGGGAGCCACTTGCTGATAGACCACGCCAGCAGTTAGGCGTAGACAGTAACGGTGATGCTATTTTCGAAGAATTTGATGGGCCGTTTAGACCTAACGAAGTCAACGATTTTTCCGAAACCAATACCGCTGCTTATGTGCGTTTAGATTTTGAATCATATGATTGGATATACCCTATCTCGGGTAATGTAGGCATTAGATACATCCGTTTAGAAAGAGAAACCTCGGGTTATATTTCATTCCCAAATCTTGAAATTAACCCTTTGTCTTTTTACGACAACGGCTCGCGTACACCTGAAGAAATTCAGGCCGAGTATGCTAAACAAACCAACCTGTTTTTGCCCCAAGACGATCTTGACTTTGGGAACTACGCTACTCGATTTATTAGTAACAGCACATCTGATGATTATGTGTTGCCCAGCTTTAATATCAAAGCCGAGCTGACTGACGACGTCATACTCAGGTTTGCTGCGTCAAAGGCCTTGGCCTATCCAAATACTGGTGATATTAAAAGTTTTGTTAGCATCAACAATCAAAATGCAGCAGTTGTGCGTGAAGGTGAAGGGGAAGATAGAGATATTGTGAGTGCCGATATCACTGCATGGACAGGTAACTCTGCTAACCCGAATCTACAACCTATGCGTTCTACTCAGTTTGACTTAGGTCTTGAATGGTATTTTGACGAAGGTAGCTCCCTTACCGGTACTATCTTCATGAAAGATCTAAAAGATTTTTGGGTAACAGGTGGGGTGGATGAACCTTACACAAACAACGGCGTCACCAATACTGTCACTGTGCAAAAGCCAATCAATACCGATGAAGGCGAAATGCGTGGTTTCGAAATTGCTTACCAACAGTTTTTTGACATGTTACCCGAGCCCTTTAATCATTTAGGTGTTCAGGCAAACTACTCGAACATTAGTGCGTCAGGTGTCCCTAACTCTAACTTGTTTACCACTGATCCTGATGGTCAACCTAAAGATGGCCCTACTCAACTAGCGTTTGAATCTTTGCCTTTGGCGGGCCAGTCTAAGCACACCGCCAACTTTGTGTTGATGTATGAAGACGACAAAATAGCCACACGTTTGGCTTACAATTGGCGTTCAGACTATTTGATTACGGCTAGAGACGTTATTGCCCCCCATAGACCTATTTATGGAGAAGATGCTGGCTACTTGGATGGTTCGTTTTACTACACAGTTAATGAAAACATCAAAGTGGGTATTCAAGGGGTTAATTTATTGGATACTATTACTAAAACCAGTATGCAGGTAGATGAAGATGGCACACGTTTTGGTCGCTCATGGTTTAAGAGTGATCGCCGTTTCTCGTTGGTGCTGCAAGGTAATTTCTAACTCATAATTTGGACGAGGGTGGTATGCAAAATAATATACAGAAGATTGTGATTGTCGGTGGCGGCACAGCGGGTTGGATGACCGCAGCGGCCATGGGCAAGTTGTTAAAGAATCGGATGTGTAGTATCACCCTGGTTGAGTCAGCGGAAATTCCAACTATAGGTGTAGGCGAGGCAACTATTCCTCAACTACACCTATTTAATGCCCTACTTGATTTAGATGAAGATGAGTTTGTGCGAGAAACCAATGCCACCTTTAAACATGGTATTCAGTTTGTCGATTGGAAATGTCTAGGTCACGAATATATCCATCCTTTTGGCACTATTGGGCTTAATTTTGATGGAGTGGATTTTCATCATTATTGGCTAAAAACCGCTAAAGCTGAAGGCATTGATAGACTAGATAATTATGCGTTTAACTGCGTGGCTGCTCGTGAAAATAAAATGATGCGCTCGGTTGATGCACCTAATTCACCTTTGAATAATATCGCCTATGCCTTTCATTTTGATGCGGGTTTGTATGTTAAATGGCTTAAAAAGTTCGCCATGTCTCAGGGGGTTGAGCGTATCGAAGCCCACGTTAATCAGGTGCATCTGCATAGCGATAACGGTTTTATCAAGTCTGTCGAACTGGCCGACGGTCAACAAATAGAAGGTGATTTGTTTATCGATTGTTCCGGTTTTAAGGGCTTGCTGATAGAAGAGGCTCTGCATACGGGTTACGAAAGCTGGAGCCATTTATTACCCTGTGATAGCGCAGTGGTAGTGCCCAGTAAAAATACCGACGAATTACATGCTTACACCCGTTCTTGGGCACAAAAAGCCGGTTGGCAATGGCGTATTCCCTTGCAACATAGAACCGGTAATGGCCATGTGTTTTCTAGTCAGTTTATGAGTGATGAAGAAGCACAAGAAATTTTACTGGCAAATATCGAGGGAGATGCATTAGCCGAACCTAGGTTTTTGCGTTTTCACACTGGCATGCGCCGTAAACAATGGAATAAAAACTGTGTGGCAATAGGCTTGTCCAGTGGTTTTATCGAGCCTCTTGAGTCGACATCCATACACTTAATTCAAAGTAATATTTCACGTTTGATGAGTTTGTTTCCCGACAAAAATTTTGATCCTGTGACAGTGGACACCTTTAATAAACAAGCCGACGAAGAAATTCGTCGTATCCGAGATTTTATCATTTTGCACTACCATGTGACCGAGCGCGAGGACACGCCCTTTTGGCGTTACTGTCGTAACATGGAGATCCCAGATTATTTGCAAAGTAAAATTGATCTGTTTAGACAATCGGGTCGTGTTTTTCGGGAAAATGACGAATTGTTTAATCAGTCTAGCTGGATTGCAGTGATGATAGGGCAAGGGTTAATGCCTGAGAAATATCACCCGATGGCCGACCTGCTTGAGCAAGAAGAAGTCTCTAGGCGACTAGCCCATGTTAAACAGGTTATTCAGCAATCTGTCGATAGAATGCCAGAGCATCAAACCTTTATCGACCAGCACTGCAAGGCGATTACAGTGCCTAGTGTCTGAAAAATTTATGAATTTCAGCAATAGAATGTTAACGTAACATTCTATCCTTCCTAATGGTATTAGCCTGACTTATGTCCAGAGTAAAGTTAAAAGATATCGCGGATAAAGCCGGTGTTTCGTTGATGACGGTTTCTCGCGTTATGAACAATGATCCTAAAGTTGGAGCTAAAACCCGGGATAAAATTTCGGCAATTGCACAAGAATTAAAATACAGCCCCAATGTTGCTGCTCGGCGCTTATCTAGCTCTAAATCTTACTTTATCGGTATTGTGTGTGAACATGCGAATGCCAACTATGTGAGTAATTTTTTGGTCGGCGCGTTAAAAAAATGTCGCACTAATGGCTTTCATATTGTGATTGACGAAACGGCAGGAGAAACCGAAAAAGCGATTTCTATCGTTACTGATCTTATTCAAGTGACACATGTGGATGGCTTGATTTTACTGCCCCCTTTGGCAGATATTCCTGAAGTATTAACCTTGTTAAAAGAATCCAAGACTCCTTTTGTGCGTATTGCCCCTGATATCGATTTACTCGCTAGCCCCTATATCTGTATGGATGATTATCAGGCTGCTTATGACATCACCGAGCACCTTGTTCAATCTGGGCATAAACGTATTGCGCATATTATTGGTAGTGAAAACCAAGGGGTGAGTAGGTTGCGTTATCAGGGGTATTTAGATGCACTACGATCTCATCGATTGTTGATGCCACCTGAGTATATTGAACAAGGTGATTTTACTTATAAATCAGGGCTTATAGCCGCTGAAAAGTTGCTGTCCCTTAAAGAAAAGCCCGATGCCATTTTTGCTGGTAACGATGAAATGGCTGCAGCTGTGGTGTCTGTTGCCCACAAAAAACACTTAGATGTGCCTGAACAAGTATCTGTTGTTGGGTTTGATGACACCGAGTTAGCTAGCGCCGTTTGGCCCAGTATTACCACTATCAAACAGCCCCTAAGAGATATGGCAGGTTTAGCCATAAGCCTGCTGACTGAGCCGGCAAATAATCCGCCCAACACGGCTTCTGCAGCGAAGCGCCATGTATTGCCTTATCAACTCTGTCTGCGAGAATCGAGTAAAAAAATTGTAGAGTAATTGTTAATCAAAATATTGACAGAGCAACTCTGATTCTATAATGTTAGCGCTAACATTATAGGCTTGAGAAGTTTATGAAAACAGCATATTTGATATTCACAATCTTGATTGTATTTGCACTAGGGGCTTGCCAGTCGAAACATAAGGTAAGCGTAGATCCTAGCCTGACCGATTTGTCGTTATTAAAAGACGCATATAAAGACCTATTTTTGGTGGGGGTGGCAGTTAATCGCAATCAAAGCACTTTAGGTGATAAAGAGGGGGCTGCCCTAGCGGCGCAACATTTTATTGTGCTAACGCCAGAAAACGATATGAAGTGGGAAATCATTCAGCCCATAGAGGGACAATTTACTTGGCAAGGCGCTGATGCGTTAATTGAATTTGCCGGCAAGCATGGTCAAGCTGTGATTGGGCATACATTAGTGTGGCATAGCCAAACCCCTGACTGGGTGTTTGAGTCTTCACCGGGCGAACCTGCCAGTCGAGAGTTATTGTTGGCCCGCATGCAAACTCATATTAATGCGCTTGCTGGACGCTACCAAGGGAAAATTCTGGGGTGGGATGTGGTTAACGAAGCTTTAGATGAAGACGGCAGTCTGCGAAATTCCAAGTGGCAACAAATCATCGGTGATGATTTTATTGAAAAGGCATTCGAATTTGCCCACAAAGCTGCTCCAAACGCCGAGCTCTATTACAACGACTATAACTTATTTAAACCCGCAAAGCGGGCAGGTGCTATGCGTATTGCTGCCAATTTACTCAAAAAGGGAATCCGTATTGATGGCATAGGCGAACAAGCCCACTATGACCTTGATCCACCTATTACCCAGCTCAATGACAGCATTGAAGCATTTGCTTCTTTGGGCTTGAAAGTGATGATTACTGAGTTAGATATATCTGTTTTGAAGTTTCCCGATGAGTCCAAAATGGGCGCGGATGTAAGCCTGAATTTCGCCCTTCAAGAATCTTTCAATCCCTATTCTGTTAGTCTTCCAGCGACAGTTGAGCAAAAATTATATGACGCATACGCAAGCGTATTTGATGTGTTATTGAAACATCATAAGGTGATTGACCGAGTGACGTTTTGGGGCGTGACAGACGCAGACTCGTGGCGCAACGGTTGGCCAATGAAAGGCAGAACAGATTATCCATTATTGTTTGACCGTAACCACCGAACTAAACCTTTTGTGGGTGAACTGATTAAGTCAGCGCAACAAAAAAGCCGTGAGTTAAACTTATGAGTCGCATTTCAACCCGTGAAAAAATCAGTTATGGCTTAGGTGATACAGCCAGCAATATAGTGTTCCAAGTGGTGATCAACTTTATGTTGATTTTCTACACAGACGTATTTGGCATTTCAGCTGCGGCTGTGGGCACACTGTTCTTGGTAGTCAGGGTATTTGACGCTGTGACCGATCCCCTTATGGGCGGGTTGGCCGATCGCACCCAAACACGTTGGGGTCGTTATCGTCCTTATTTGTTGTGGGTGGCTGTTCCTTATGGTGCGCTGGCTGTTATCGCTTTCACTACGCCGGATCTTAGTGATTCTGGTAAGTTGATTTATGCGTATATTACCTATGCTTTACTGATGACCGCCTATACAGCGATCAATATTCCTTATTCAGCCTTAGGTGGAGTCATGACAGCAAAACCTGCTGAACGGGCTTCAATTCAGTCTTGGCGGTTTGCGTTAGCCATGATGGGGGGTGCACTGGTGACTGCCAGTGTGTGGCCAATGGTCGACTTCTTTGGAGGTGGTGACAAGGCAAAAGGTTTCCAGATGGCAATGATAGTTTTGTCAGCTTTAGCAGTGCTGTGTTTTATTGTGTGTTTTTTGTTTACCAAAGAGCGAGTTGATCCACAAGATGACGCAGATACGCAGAACCTTAAAAAATCTACCACAATATGGCAGGATTTTGGCCTTACCCTTAAAAACGATCAATGGCGGATCATTGCTTTAGTGACCTTAGTGTTACTGATAAGTGTCGCCATGCGCGGCTCAGTCACACCCTATTATGTGAGCTACTATTTAAAACAAGAATCCATGATCAGTGTGTTTATGACCAGTGCCATGCTGGCCGGTGTGGCCGGTGCGTTATTTGCCAACTGGGCAAGTGCCAGAATGTGTAAAATTAAACTAATGAAATTCGCGACTCTGGGCATTATTGTGTTTAACGGTGCGGCGTTTTTTGTTCCAGAATCTGGCTTATGGATAGCCTTAACCTTGTCGGTATTGGCCAACTTTGTGCACATGATATTTATTCCATTACTTTTTTCCACTGTGCCAGACACTGTGGACTATGGGGTAAAACGTTTAGGCCGGGGTGCGATGGCGATGAGCTTTTCAGGTCATTTATTGGCGCTGAAATTTGGTATTGCCATAGGCGGTGCATTGGCAGGATGGATGCTCTCGGGTTATGGCTATCAGCCAAATGAAACCCAAACTGAACAGGCTATATTCGGTATTTTATTAATCTTTGCCATGAGCTCAGTGGTGGCAGGGATCATCGTTTTAGTCTGTTTGAACAAATATAAATTAGTAAAAGGGTTTAAGGACTCACTATGACTCATTCTGTAATAACCAACCCCATATTACCCGGTTTTAACCCCGACCCAAGCATTGTGCGGGTGGGAGAAGATTTCTATATCGCCACCTCCACATTCGAATGGTATCCGGGTGTGCAAATTCATCACTCAAAAGATCTAAAAAATTGGCGACTAATAACCCGCCCGTTAAATCGTAAGTCGTTGTTAGATATGCGTGGTGAACCGGACTCCTGTGGAGTATGGGCACCTTGTCTAACCCATCATGATGGCTTGTTTCATTTAATCTATACTGACGTGAAACGTTTCGATGGAGATTATAAAGACGCCCACAACTACTTAACCACTTGCGCCACTATCGATGGCCAGTGGTCTGATCCTGTGTATCTTAATTCAAGTGGTTTTGACCCATCTTTGTTCCACGATGACGATGGCAAAAAATGGTTCGTTAATATGATTTGGGATCATCGCCACAATCAGCACAGGTTTGCCGGTATTGCTTTACAAGAATATTGTCCAAAGCAAAATAAGCTAATCGGTGAGATTAAAAACATCTTCCGTGGCACCCCCCTTGGTTTGACTGAAGCGCCGCATTTATATAAACGTCATGGTTATTATTACCTAGTCACGGCTGAAGGTGGCACAGGTTATACCCATGCCATGACCATTGCCCGCTCTAAGCAAATAGACGGGCCTTATGAAGTGGATCCTCAAGGGTATTTGTTAACCGCCAAAGACAATCAACACTTGCCAGTACAACGCAGTGGGCATGGTGATTTGGTAGAAACGGCAACAGGTGAGCATTACCTAGTGCATTTGTGCGGCAGACCCCTTACAGGTGAACGCCGCTGCCCTATGGGGCGAGAAACAGGGATACAAAAAACAGTTTGGAGCGACGACGGTTGGTTAAGACTTGAAGGCGCCACCGCCGATGGACTGCCAGCGTTACATGTTGTAGCACCAAATTTGCCAGAGCATCCGTGGCCAAAAGTTGACGCTCGCCATGAGTTTGAGAGCGACGAGTTGCCCATAGATTTTCAGTGGTTACGCACACCTTTCCCAGAAAACTTTATGAGTTTATCCGAGCGCCCGGGATATTTGCGTTTAACCGGTAAGGAATCAATGGGATCCTTGTATGAACATGCATTAGTAGCGCGTAGGCAACAAGCCTTTGTTTTTAACGCGACCACCAAAGTTGATTTTCAGCCCACTAATTTTCAACAAACTGCTGGGTTAGTCTGTTATTACAACAGTCACAAATTCCATTATCTTTACATATCCATAGATGATGATGGGCAGCGGTATATTGATGTGATGAGTTGTTTGGGCGACCCACAATTAAGTTTGTCGTTTCCATTGCGAGAAGGGCATACAAATGGTCTTTACACTGATCCTCGATTTGTACTTCCGGCAACAGGTGAAATATTTTTGCGGGCTAAGGTTGATCATCATGTGTTGCAATTTGAATGGTCATTAGACGCTGATACATGGCAGCAATTGCCTTATCGATTCGATTATAGTGTCATTTCTGATGAAGCCGGTAAGGGTGAAGGAGCAAGTTTCACTGGGGCATTTGTAGGAATGGCATGTCAGGACACATCAGGGCAAAGTTGCCCAGCAGATTTTGATTTCTTTGAATATGTTGAAGAATCGAATTAGCCAAATACAAGATGTTCTGTAAAACCTAAACTTAAAAGCCAGTTAAGCGATGCACTGGCTTTTTATTTTTTTTCTGTGAACGCAGCACCCCCGTGTTCCGAGTGGTAAAAATGTCACTTTAGCAAATTTAAGTGCGCTAATTTTTATTTGGTTGCCCCCATGTTCAGTGATGGTATAACGCTGCTCTTTTATCATCCACAACCCGAACAGAACGTTGTTCAATTGGTAAGTTCCCTCATCCAACTTTACCTTCACATTATTTTTAATCTGAGCGGCTTGATTAGTCGGTACTTTTTAATGATTAGTAAACTAGTACCTTAAAAGGCAATTTTGTTTTACAGTCACTACTGCGCTTGGATATGAAGCCTTTGTACTTACCAATTAGGAAACTACGTTATTATGAAATACCTTATCATTGCTTGTTTTATGCTGTTCATCACCCCGACTCACGCTGAGGATGATCAACAAGCACTAACTGATTTAGTCATTGAATTTCTAAGCAAAGTCGATGACAAAGATATGCACGAGCGCTTCTGGGCTGACGACTTAATCTACACTAGTAGTGCTGGCAGCCGATTTGGCAAAAACGTCATAATGTCTGGCTTCGGGTCTGACAGCGACAAATCCACTTACTCTGCAGAGAACCTATCCGTTAATTTGTTGGGTGATGCAGCCGTTGTAACACTGACATTAGTGAGGCTTACCGCACAGGGCGAAACGCTCAACTACCTTAACACTACCGTATTTGCAAAACGTAAAGGAGCTTGGGTAGCTGTAAACCATCAGTCGACTAAAGTGCCTGAATAAAATTAGAAAATTATATCAACAGGTTAAAAGAGTCAGTTCCAAATCGCATCTAATACCAGTCCGCATAAATAAGCCTGAAAATTGGGGTTATTCTAATAACCCCCTTCAATCATAAAAATTATCAGAATATTTAACCTTCTCATTTTCATAGGCTTGTAGTGAATCTTCAAATTCTTGCTTTAATTCTGGTAATAAATCATACATCTCAACTTGTTGCTGCTGATGATAGGCAATTTCATTTCTCACTGCTATTCTCTGCTTTCGGCTAAGACCATCGGCAACCATCAGCTCACTTTTGTCAGCAATAATGTGTTCCAGGCGATCTAACTCTTTATAGGCGCCTTCGAGATCAGCAGCCCGTTGATTGAGTACCTTTTTTAACCCATACAGATTTTGACCATCGGTGAATCCAGCTAAAAATGCTGCTTCAAATTGTTCAGGACAATTGCGCTGATAATCTTTGCCTTGGCTGCCTCGAGTGAAACCGTTATTTGTGGTGCAAAAACGTTTTGAACCCTCAAAGTGACCCTTGCGATAGGCCGTCAAGTCGGGTGTGACACCATGTTCAGAGCATTCTTTTCGGTGCTGCGAAATATGGGATTCATTTTTACCGAGACTTCCGTCTTCAAAACCAATTAATTGCCAATCTGCGGTTAAGCAGTCTGATTCATTCATATTGGCGCAATTTGACAATAATAAAGTGATGGCGGTAATGGCTAAAAATCTGAGGTACATATTGTTCCTTAACTGCAGCTTGGTGTATGTCATAGGTTTTACTTAATACTGGCTGAAGCGCTTTTGAAATACAAAGAAAATTAGAATCCAACTTGTATTTGCCAACGTATCCCACATATCTCTAACAGTTATTTTAAAACCAAGTTTTATCATTACAGGATCTTATTGCATGTTAGTTGTTATCTCGCCAGCCAAAAACCTCGATTATGACACCCCAGCCGCAACCAACACTTTCACTCAGCCCGAGATGTTGGATGATTCAAAAACGTTAATAAAACATTGTCGTAAGTTAAGCCCAGCCAAAATTGGCTCATTAATGAAAATCAGCGATAAGTTAGCAGGCCTAAACGCAGATCGTTACGCCGCTTGGCATCCCCCTTTTGATAGCAACAATGCCAAACAAGCGTTATTGGCTTTTAACGGCGATGTCTACACAGGGTTAGATGCGAGCTCATTTAGTCAAGATGACTTCAACTACGCGCAACAACACTTGCGTATTTTATCTGGCTTATACGGTGTGCTACGACCACTAGATTTGATGCAAGCCTACCGACTAGAAATGGGCACCAAACTGGATACCGGTAAAAATAAAAACCTCTATGAGTTTTGGGATAAACGTATTAGCCATAAGTTAAACGAGGCCATCGATGCCCAAGGCGACAATGTGTTGGTTAACCTCGCTTCAAATGAATATTTCAAAGCGGTTAAACCTAAAGTCCTAACTGCAGATATTTACACACCGGTATTTCAAGATTGCAAAAACGGCCAATACAAAGTGATTAGCTTTTTCGCCAAAAAAGCGCGGGGCATGATGGCGCGATATATTATCCAAAATCGTTTGACTGAGGTGAGTGAGTTGAAAAAATTTGATACATCGGGATATCAATTTTCGGCTCAAAAAAGTAAAGGCCATGAGCTTGTGTTTACACGAGAAGAGCAGTAAGTTTTTTGATTAGGTATGCCACTGTTTTGGGTCGAGCAAATAACACTGTTTAAATTGTTCATATAGTTGCGGGTGGTGGTGCTCTAACTGATGGGGTTTTTCAAAGAATGTTTCAGTCACCACAGCAAAAAACTCGGCAGGGGAGGTGGCGCCGTAGCTGTCAATGACATCGTCTTCACCATCAGCCCACTTTTGTTGTTGCACTTTGAACTCGGCATTTAATACTTGTGACCATTGTTGATATTGCGCTGCGGTGGGCAGTAAGGGCAAACCGTCCATTGCCGCATTTTCTTCGTCTAATTTGTGGGCAAATTCATGCATCACAACATTGTGGCCATCGCGACTATCTCTGGCCCCTTGCAACACATGATCCCAAGCCAGTATTACCGGACCTCGGTGCCAAGATTCCCCCGCTCTGGTACTTGTACCTGTAATATGCAACATGCCTTCTGTACGGGTGCTGCTGGCCACATAGGTCTCTGGGTAAACTAAGATGCTCCGAAATCCAGGATAATAATTGCCAGGGCGGTTGAGTATTAATAAACAAGCTTGGGCGGCAATTAACACTCTGATTGTGTCGTCTATTTTGAAGTCATTTCGCCCAACTATGTCTTTTTCATCTAAAAACACCTGAATATGACCCGCTAATTTGCCCTGTAATTCATCAGGTAAACGCAAATACAATGGAAATTCAGTTTGCAATATATGTAAGTGTTCGGCGGGTAATGGCTGCGCCATTAAACGGGTTCGTTTCAATTCACGCTGTTTTATTTTGCGTTTGTCTAGGTAAAACCATGCCAACATCACCAAAATGGGTAAACTCAGTAAACAATATATCAGGCTTTGGCGCATGGACTTTCTGTTGATAACTTAACGATTGGCACTAGCTTATCAAGATTGAGGCTTGAAGAAATTAATTTAAGATAAGTAAGCAAACAGTATTTAATCTGAACTCGGGTTAAGACGTGCCGCCTCCTCTAAAGTAACGATAATAAAAACAATAGGTTAGAACGTTACTATTTGTTTGGCAGCTTATTTAATGCATCCAGTGCCGATATTATTGTGTTTATCAAGGCGAGTTTGTGAAGCAATAGCCAGCTATTGAGAGCAAGTTCAACGAAGATAGGCGCAATAATAGCGGTGCTGGACGGTATGGCTTATCCCGAGTGCAGGTTATTTAATCTGAGTACAGGCCCTTTATTCTTCAAGTGTGCTTTAGCTATTCCCCCATCACTATAATAGAATGCACAGATATTCATTATCGGCAGTCATTTTTCTATGCACGAAGACAATCATTCAACTCCTGAAAAAGGATTACTTTTTAATACCAAGGGCAAGGTGTCTGTTTGGGCCTCGCAACATCCTTACGCTGATATTCCAGATGAATATTTTGAAGAGACCTTTTTCAAAAAAGGTACTCGAGCAAGAAACGCTTGGTCAGACAATTATAAAATTCGCTACTTTACGCCTGAGATGATGGAAACTAATGGGGCACACACTGGCACCATAGATATACATGAAGCGGCGGGTGGTTGTTCTTGCTCAAGCTCTTTTATCGTTAATTTGATGAGTAAAGCGAAGAAAAATAAGATGCAGCAAGTAACCTGGATTATTTTACTTTTCGAACAGGAATATAGCGTCAAACTTAGTGGTGTTGCACAAGATGAATACACCACTTTTCTGGGGGCTTTTAATTATGATGCCTCTAGTGAGAGCTTGTTGGGTGAAGAAGATCAAGATCAAGAAGCAGACCTAGAATAAATAACGCATAAAGACTAGTTAAATAGCCTCAGAGGAAAATATGGCGTCACCACAATTTCATAATAGTATTCGCAAGTATCATCGTTGGTTGGGCTTTTTTTTGGCGGGTATTATAGCAATTTACGCTACTAGCGGGATCCTTTTAATTTTTAGACCCACTGACTTTCTTAAATTTCCACAAACTGAAATACGTCAGTTAGAGCCGAGATTACAGATAGAATCATTAGGGGAAAGTCTACGCTTAAAAAATTTTAAAGTGCAGTCTGAATCCAACGACGCGATTATCTTTACCTCTGGTCAATATAATAAAAGTACCGGGGAGGCGGTAATCAATACACTTGATTATCCCAAACCTTTGGCCAAATTAGTGAAGTTACATAAAGCCACAAATAATAGCCCGCTGTTTTTCCTTAACATAGGTTTCGGCGTTGCACTCTTATTCTTTGTTGTATCGGCATTTTTGATGTTTATGCCAAAATTATCCTTCTTCAAAAATGGTGTGAAAATATCCATTGCAGGGGCGTTATTTGCGTTAGTGTTTGTGATTTTTGCAGCATAAAACCAACTGCAAATACTTCACTTTAAACCTATTGAGATGAACCAACAAAAATTCACGGTAGATCCCGCTTGTGTTTTTTACTAACAGTCATATTATTTGACATATGAACACTACTCTTCCAATAAAATATCAGCTCACACATTCTATGATGAAGTGTAATGTGGCTTTGCTGTTGTTTATATTTTTGTCGGCGTTGTTTAGCAATCTTGCCGAAGCCCGAGATCTTTCTAACCAAGAAAAAGTCTTATTCTTGGCTGATTTTGAATGTGTCGCTGATAGTACATCTGAATACGACTCAGATGACGACAATGTCGGTATTACTTATGATGTTACTGAAAACGATGGCATCGTCCATAGTAATCTTTTTATTCAAAGCAAGACAACATACGACCTAAACCATGCCTATCTGCGGCCTTTTACCCGCGCTCCACCAATATATTTTATTTAAATAACCTCAACTCTACAGAACACTTTTGTAGGAAACTTAATAAATATTTTTGGTGAATTAAAATGAATGATTTTAAAATAATTCCTACTGTGGATAGCAGTATTTCTTGTGCTTCTGTATCAGACGAAGCGCAGGTTTATTTGGATAGTCTTAGTCCAGCTGAGTATGTGGTTAATGACATTAAGTGTATTATTTCGCAAATGATTGCTCCCGATACCACTATTGATGAAGCGTTGACCGTAATGAAACTGAGCAATAGAAAGTCTTCTTTATATGTCGGTAGCGGTACTAAATTATTGGGAGTTATTAGTGGCTATACATTGGTTAGTCGTGTTGTGTTAATGACAGCAAACCGAAAAGGTGTAGCGAGGGGTGATTTAACAGTGGCGGATGTAATGAGCTTAGCCTACAACATGCCAGCTTTGCGTAAAAGTCATGTTCACAAAGCTTGTATTGGTGATATCAAAAAAACGATGGAGTCACTTGGTGAATCCATTATACAAGTTGTTGATGAAAACAATAAAATTTGTGGGGTCATATCGTCAACAGATATTAGTAGAGTTTTGCATGAGCCTGTTTATATTAATGCCACCGCGCATTCGTTTAAGGATTACTTTGACGTTGTGCAAAAACACGAGGAGCTTATTTAACCTCTTATTAGATTAAGGTCTAATTATAAAAGGGGAGGGTTATAATTATACCTCTCCCCTTATTTTATTAATATTATGGTCATATCGCCAGAGGGTTTTCTACACTCTGTCTACCATAGACATAGTATTAAGTAAGCAGTGTGCAATGATTAATGGCCATAAATTTCTTCCAAAACAAACATAACCAATCCCCATAGCAAGCCCAATTAACCCAACAGTAATAGACCTTTCTGATAAATCATAAGAATGTCTAAAGCCAAATATACTCGCCTGAATGAATACTGCGGCTACCGTGGCAAACCAAGTGCTAGAAAGTGCTCTTTCAATCCAGTTCATTAAAAAGCCTCTATCATTAATTTCTTCTAACATGGATTGCAGCCAAATAAAGGGGATGATGGCGAAAAACAGTTGCCAATTTCCTGCCAGCTCGCCAAATTTACTCGACGCTTTTTCATTCGACATGTCGGGGGCAATTTGCAAACCAAGTTGTTCTTTAAATGTTTGAAATATCAGAATTGAGATAATGGTGAAGGCGAAGATAAAAACCGTCGCTAGTAATGTTCTCCGATAATTTTTTGGTCGACATAAACCGATTTCTATCCAGGTAATACCACGTATACGCATAAAAACAGTTGCAGCTACTAGGGTCGTTAATGACCAAAAAAGTCCGTTAGTAATAAAGTTAAATTGTGCAAAGTATACTTCTCTTATTAAAAACATAACCGAAATATAGACTGCTAAATCAAAGCATAAAACCATAGGGTTTTTATGATGGGAGAATAAAGTTTTTATCTTTTTTGAATAGACAATATGCATATATTTTCTCGTTTAAAGATTGCCTACTATTTCTTGTAATGCTTTCACATGGCCACTGTATGCTTTGCGACCGTCTGCTGATAACGACAGCCAAGTACGTTGCCGCCCCATGTCTGTGCGTTTAGATAAGCGAACATAATGAGCTTCTTCGAGTGACTTTAAGTGTTTTGAAAGCACAGAGTCACTTACCTCTAATTTTTCACGTAATACTTTGAATTCGATTTCTGCAGTAAGGGTTAATATCGCACAGATCTGTAGGCGATTTTGCCCATGGATCAGCGGATCAAATTTAGCCTCAATCATTTAAATTGGTTCCCATCTTGTAATCACCAGAGGGATAACAATGCATCATATAAGCTAAAACCACAGCTGTGATAGCGCCACCGGCATAAGAGGCCCACCAAATGCCACTTTCAGAAAATGCTCTGGTTAACCCGATAGCCGCAGCAAAAAATATGGCTATTAATAAACCAAATATCAATTCTGACTTACTCTTTGGTGCAAATTTAGGTTTAACGCCTAAGAGGCGACTACTATAAAAATGAAACGCAATAGCCAATAAAAACACCACGGATGAAACAATAACCCCCAACATCCACACGTTATCGTGGCGAGTCGATGCCCAAGAAAAAACGCCCATTCCGTATGAACAAGACATAACAAAATTAAGCCACAGCGGTACTCTAAGGGATACGTTTGTGTCTTTCTCAATTTTGCCTAAAGATTCAAGTGTCGCTTTAGCTTCGGCGACTGAAATACTTTTATCATTGTTATGCATCATTAACTCTTTGTTAGTTTCCAACTTGGAAAGTAATATAATCTACACTTTCCAAGTTGGCAAGTTAAAGTTTTCCAATATGGAAAGTTGTGTGTGTTGGAGCTTAGGAGGACAAGTTTAAAAGCGTAAAATAATTTCGGAATTCCCCTTATGATTTAAAAAGGATGTACATCCAATAGGGTTATTTACCGCTTATCTCCCTATTTTACCATTTAAAGATTTATCCTAAATCTAGCTAATTATTGCTCTATTCTTTGTCTCGCAACTGTTGCAAAACCAACAAAGAATGCTGCGTAGCGTTCCGTTTTATAGGATGAGTTTATGAACAGGTTTTTAATGAAAGTGTTACTACTGACTTTACTGATGTGTGGGATATCAGTTAAAAGTCAGACTATTAATCTAATTGAAGGAATAAAGATTAAAAATGATAATCGGGCTGAAGCTTTGTTTTATTACAATAATAACTGGCGGGCTATGCGCCTAAAAGCTCTTAATCTTGGTTATATACACTCATTTGAATTAATAGAAACTAGCGCTGATAAAGCTTCCGAATTTGATATTTTATTGATCACTAAGTATTCAAATCAAAGTGACCACAACAAAGCCGAAGATCGCTTTAATGAAATTATCGCCCAAAGCAGTGGTTTAAAACTACTAAACAAAATAAAGCCAAATGACTTCAGGCAAAGTGTATTTGTAAAAATTGGGGAGGGGTTAGAGGTTCAGGATCCTTTTTCAGACAAACCTATAAAAGAGACGATTATACAAGGGCTAGCACATCCTTGGAGCATGGCATTTTTATCTGAAAATAAAGTATTAGTCAGTGAAAAAGACGGTGATTTAGTAAAGGTTAATTTGATAACGAAACAGAAAGTTATTATTCAGAATTTTCCAGAGGATCTTGCTGTCAATCTCACTATTGATGCGTCTCAATACGAGCCTGGTATTTATCCAACAACGCTAACGGGCAGAACCGGCAGTTTTAATATGGGCATTTTTGATGTGGTTCTAGATCCAAACTACAGCACAAATCAATTGGTGTATGTGGCTTATGCCGCTCAAAAAGACGATACCTTTACCACAAAAGTTATCAAAGCCACCCTTAAAAACAATGCATTAACAGACATCAAAACAATATTTGTTGCCAATCCATATACACCGGGGGCTTGGCACTTTGGTGGCGGCATGACATTCGCACCTGACGGAAAATTATATATAACCATTGGTGAACGGCTATTTAACGAAGTGAACCAACCGAGTATGCCTATTGCGCAAGACCTACAAGACAAGCGGGGAAAAATTCACCGAATTAACCCTGATGGTTCTATTCCAGAGGACAACCCTAAGTTTGTCGATAAACCTATAACTAGCATTTATGCCCTTGGCATTCGGGCAGCACAAGGTCTAACGGTTGATCCCCACACAGGCAATATTTGGTTCACAGAACACGGCACTAATCAGGGGGATGAAATCAACCTTTTAAAGGCTGGGGCAAATTACGGCTGGCCAATTAAAACCACTGGTACTTATCGCTATTCCGAGTACAAGCCACCGACACTATCAGATAGAACCTTTACCGACCCTTTGTGGTATTGGGGGCAAACCGTTGCACCTACTGGATTAACCTTTTACACAGGAAACGAGTTTCCACAATGGAAAAATGATTTGTTTGTTTCGGGTTTAAGTCGCGGCAGCCTTTGGCGGGTGAGAATTGAAGGCGAAACAATCAAAGCCATCGAAGAGCTTTTTGTCGACGATCGTGTTCGATCCAGAAAAATAGTGCAAAGCCCAGCAGGTAAATTGTACCTGTTAACAGATGAAGACAACGGCAAAATTATTCTAATAAGGAAAACACAGTCATGAAAAACACCCTGCTTATAACGATTTTATTGATGCTAACCTTTAGCCTCAATGCCCAACAAAGCACACAAGATAACGATATTGATGCCATCATTGTGCCATTAGAAAACTATTTAAGCGGACACATTAAAGGCGATAAAAGCATTCTCGGAAAAGCTTTGCACAGTGAAGGAAAATTAAGTTACTTGCGTGACGGTAAATACGCCAAATTGGAATTTCCAGATTACCTAAGTGGTATGAAGCTGCGCAATGCAGATGATGGCGTACAACGCATTCCCTACATTAAAAGTATAGAGGTAACGGGAAACGTGGCGATTGCAAAACTGGTGCTTGATTATTCAAGTATACTTTTTACTGATTACATGACCCTGTTAAACATTAATGGTGAATGGAAAATCACTAACAAAATAGCCTACTCGGTGCGCGATCCCAAAAATAACAAAGCCGAAAGGGCCAACATAATAGAAGTGATGGCGCCATTGAAGCGTTATATGTTGGCGTACAAAACCGGCGATACTGAGCATTTGTCGGCAGTGTTTCATAACGAAGCCAAGATAATGTCTATAACCAATGGTCAATATAAAGCTCTCACACTTAATAATTATATCGAAAAGTTTAAGCATTTGAATTCTAAGGGTGAAGGGATGATAATCCATCAAATCCAGAGCATAGACACAACAGGTACTGTCGCCATTGGGAAAGTTATTCTTCACTACCCAAGTACAATCATCACTCAGTATTTATCATTATTAAAAATTGATAGAGAATGGAAAGTAGTCAATATAGCCTTAGATATAAGCAACTTAGGAACTAATTTAGATGTGCCTAAATAAATGAATTTAGCGACGCTAACCAACTCACTTTGGAAATGGCAAGTGATTGGTTGGCTGCTGTATTTCCTGTTGATGTTTTTAACCTTTCTTCCTAGAGATTCCGGTGAATCCATTGGTTATATTTTTCTGGTCAAGGCGATTCGTACTCTGGTTGGTTTTTCACTGAGTTGCCTGTTGTGGCTGATTTATCGAAATCTTATCAATAGCCTATCTATGGGTAGGACTGTTTTAATTGTTTTTATTTCGACGGCCTTGTTTGGCATGGTTTGGACTGGACTTGAAACACTATTTTTTTGGTCTACATTGGCTAATTTTGATCTTATGTATTCACTGCAATTTAAACCTAGAGTGGCGTTAACTTACACAGTCACACTGTTAGCCTGGAGTGCCATTTATTTTGGTATAGAGTATTGGAAACAAGTACAAGTCGAACATCAAAATACATTACATGCCAAAATCATAGCTGAGACCGCACAACTGGAAATGCTGCGTTACCAAGTAAACCCACATTTTTTGTTTAATGCGCTGAATTCTATTCGCGCATCCATTAATCCAGATAATCCGGCTCCCAAACAGATGATTACCCAACTTTCTGAGTTTTTACGGCATTCACTTATGAGTAATAATAAAAACCAAAACACTTTGAGTGAAGAGTTTGAAGCCGTTGAAAATTATTTGGCCATCGAGAAAATTCGCTTTGAAGAAGCCTTAGAAATTGAATTACATATAGACGAAGCAGCAAAACCAATCATGCTTCCCAGTTTTTTACTTAACCCTTTGGTAGAAAATGCTATTAAGCATGGATTCCGAACAAGTCCTGAGATGTTAAAAATAAAAATGTCAGCAATTGTTGATGGCGATAGGCTGCTGATTGAGGTTAAAAACAGCGGCAGACTTAATGGCCAAATGACTGACAAAAAAGACAAAATTGGTTTGAATAACGTGCAAGAGAGACTCAAAAAGCAGTTGCCTAACAAAAGCTCATTTGCACTGTATGAAGAAAATGGATGTGTTATTGCCAGAATAGAGATTTTACGATAATGACATTTAAGGTCTTATTAGTAGATGACGAAAGACTAGCTCGCCAAGAGTTACGGGAGCTGTTATCTGACTTTAATGATGTTCAAATTATTGGCGAAGCAAAAAACTTAACCGAAGCTGTGACCTTAATTAAGGATAAAAAACCTGATATAGTTTTTTTAGATATTCAGTTACGCCAAGAAAACGGTTTTGAATTGCTCGAAAAAGTGGTGCATAACTTTAAACTGATTTTTGTCACCGCCTTTGATGAATTTGCGATCCGTGCATTTGAAATTAATGCCTTAGACTATCTACTCAAACCGGTTAACCCCAAAAGGCTCAAAGCTTCTATTGATAAGCTAAACAAATTAAACCCAGTACCTGTCTTACCTGTTCAAGCCCTGAGTATTGATGACTCCATTTTTCTAAATCTTGGGGAGCACTCGCAGTTTTTACAAATTAGTAAGATTTCTCATATTTGCGCATCGGGTGACTATACCGAGGTTTTTACCATTAGCGGCGTTGAGATAGGAAATGCACGTTTGGTCGAAAAATCTCTTAAAGAATGGCAAGGTCGTCTCCCCGAAAAATCTTTTTTGCGTATCCACCGCTCGACTATTATCAACATCAGCCAGATTGACTCTATTGAAATACTCCCTAACCGCACAATGGAAGTGCGCTTAAAAAATAGCACAACAATATTTACTGTGAGTCGACGTTATGCAAGCAAGTTTAAACAACAGTTTGGTTGATACTGTATAAACCACAGTATCTGCGATACCTCTATCTAAACGGTCGCTATTCCAAGCCCGCTTTTGCCATTTTATTGTGATCGACATGACGCTTGAAACGGTTTAGTAGTAACCTGAGTTTTGGTTGAATATAGGTTTGACAAAATGGCCGTTCAGGAGATGAATAAAAGTAGTCTTTTAACTCAACTTTATTTTCTTTAAAACTTTTAAAGGTGTAAACCTGAGTAATTATTGGAGGATTAAAATCCCCTCTAAAGAAATTTAATATGGCTGACGCTTGTTTAAATTGGATCTCATCGTAGGCGTATATAGCTGATCGGTATTTTCCACGCATTGAATGGTTTGCGGTACTGGCGTGAGTATATAAATGGATCTCGATTAATTCTGATAATGAAATCACTGCGGGATCAAAATACACTTCTACCGCTTCAGATAAGTCAGAGTGCTCGCCGTTTGATGCTATCCATCCTTGATTGACCTTAGTTATGCCAATAAGTGACGCAAATACACCTTCGGTACACCAGTGACAACCACCACCTAAACCAATTTTATTAGGGGCAATTGTCATTGGAGTGTTTTCTGAGAGCAAGCCCGTAAAAAATCACAAAGATACAGGTTCACTAGGCTGAAGGCAGTTTCCAGTCAGGTCTGGCAAAGTGACAGGTATAGCCATTAGGACGGGTTTCTAAATAGTCTTGATGTTCAACTTCAGCTTCCCAAAAATCGCCAGCAGGCTCGACTTCGGTGACCACTTTCCCCGGCCATATACCGGAAGCATCTACATCGACTATGGTTTTTAACGCCATCTCTTTTTGCTCGTCAGACACGTAATAAATAGCTGAACGATAAGAAGCGCCGGTATCGTTACCTTGTCTGTTTTGTGTACTAGGATCATGGATTTGAAAGAAAAATTCTAATATTTGTCGGTAACTGATCACCTCATTATCGAATAATATTTCAATACCTTCGGCATGGTTACCATGATTGCGGTAAGTTGCGTTCGCTACTTCACCACCGGTATAACCCACACGAGTTGAGGTAACCCCGGGTCGCTTACGAATAAGATCTTGCATGCCCCAAAAACAACCACCTGCTAAAACTGCACGTTCATTTGCCATAACTAAATATCCTCCACTTGATCTATATAAGCTTCATAACCTTGATTGCTCATTTCTTCTTTAGGAATAAAGCGCAGTGAAGCCGAATTAATACAATAACGCAGACCACCTTGGTCTTTAGGCCCATCAGGAAATACATGTCCTAGATGACTGTCACCATGGGAAGAACGCACCTCAGTGCGAGTCATGCCATGAGAGTTATCAGTGATCTCATTGACGTTAACGGGATCTATCGCTTTAGTAAAACTTGGCCAACCACATCCTGATTCATACTTGGCAGATGAGGCAAACAAGGGCTCACCAGAAACAACATCTACATATATACCAGGTGCTGTGTTATCTAACAATTCACCGGTACCTGGGCGCTCAGTGCCATTTTCTTGGGTCACTCGAAACTGCTCCGTAGTTAGAGCAGAAATTACATCCTGTGATTTTTGATATTTATTCATAATTTCCTCTTACTATTAATGAAAGATATTAGTGGTAAAGCAACAGACCTGCACTTAGCTGGTTTTATTTCTAATGGAGGACAAAGAACCACTATTTCAACATCACTAGAACTAGTATGTCTACTACCAACTCCTTTTAGCGTGTAATTATAGGATGTTTAATCCAATGGATAATAGTATTAAAAAAAATACAAAGGTATTAATTAAAATACCTTTGTATTTGTATGAAAACTATAATGATATCTGCAGGTTACAAAATACTTAGTCTTGACGTTTAGATAAACAGCACCCGAGGGAATTATGTTATATAAATTCATACGAAAATTCTTATTACCGATTACACTCTGCGCCATCGGTAGCAACGCTTGGGCCGGGATAGTGGTGGTGGTTCACCCAAGTAATTCAGCAGAACTAGACGCTAAGCAAGTCCAACGTATTTTTTTAGGGAAGGAGAAAAAGTTTTCAGACGGCAAAGAAGCCCTACCTATTAATTCCGCATCTAGTTATCCGAGTCGCGAGCTTTTCGATTCAACAGTGCTTAATCGCAGTTCGTCCCAAGTGTCTGCCTATTGGTCAAAGCTGGTATTTACCGGAAAAGGGATCCCTCCCAAAGAGGTTAATAATGATGCTGCTGTTATAGAGATAGTGGCAAACAATCCGAATGCTGTTGGCTATGTCGATAGCGGCTCGGTTACCGCTGATGTCAAAGCCATTACACTTAACTAAGCATTGGGAGAATTAACGTGAAAAAGAAACTAACAATAATTGCACTTGCGTGTTCGACCGTATTTTCAGCCAATGCAGAGATTAGAATTAATGGGTTTGCCAATTTAGTGGGGGGCATTACCGGTCGCGACGAATCGCTGTACGAATATGATGATACCTTGTCATTTGGGTCTGAAAGTTTGTTTGCTTTACAAGTCAGTGGTGACATAAACGATAAAATGACAGCTACAGGGCAAGTTGTCGCTCGAGCAGAAAACGATTATAAGGCTGAGTTTGAATGGGCTTACATGACCTATCAAGCATCAGATAAGGTGTCGATATCGGCCGGAAGATTACGACTGCCCCTATTTAAGTATTCTTCGTCTTCGGATGTTGGATATTCCTACCATTGGATCACCGCTCCGCGAGTTGTATATGACGTGTCCTTTAATAACTTAGATGGATTTAGGGTTGATTACAGCAATTATGCCGGTGATTGGGAATACAACCTACAAGCTGGCTTTGGTACCGTAGGTAGTGACTTATCTACCTCTGTTGGGCCAGGTCGGTTATCAGTGGATAATCTGATGCTTATATCCGCTGAGGCAACCTACAACTATCTTAAGTTGAGGGTGTCGTACGTTGTTGGAGACGGCACCGTGGCTTTACCCGGATTAGATCCTACTTTTGATTTATTGAGGCAATCTGGACTAACAGACCTTGCTGGAAATTTAGAGTTTAAAGATGACAAATCAACCTTCACTGGCTTGGGTATTGAATACGACACTTTTGACTGGTTTTTTGGCGGTGAATGGACTGAAATTGAGATCGAGGACTCATTTAATCCCAAAAGTAAGTCATATTATGTGACAGCTGGATTTCGCAAAGGCAAATGGACACCCTCAGTGACATATGAATCGCTAGATCAAAATCCTGCAATTAAATTCTTAGATAAAGTGGCCGCATTGCCAGAGCAGGTTCAGCCCACCGCAAATGCAGTGGTAGTTGGCTTGCAGCAACCTTTTTTTGGTGAGTACGACGTTGTGACATTAGGTGTTCGCTACGATATGGATACTAACGTTGCACTCAAAGTAGATGTAAGTAAAAAAGGTGATGATCTAAATGCTGCTAGTGATGCCGACTTACTCAGAGTGGCGGTTAATTACGTTTTCTAAATTATCGACATTAACCAATCTAAAAAAAAGCCGCTCATTGAAGTGACCCCAATAAGTTGGACACTTTATTGAAACGGCTTTTTTAGACCCAAATGAATGATCTTTTTACTTCTTTATTCGATTTAAAGAACTCAATTTTCGACAGGCAATCACTTCACATTAAAAACGCCAACCGTGGGAATGATTAAAAAATTTGTATATCAAACAGAGTTAACTCAACCCTTTTATTTACAAGAGCATGCCTAGTTGTCGCGGATAATTTCTCGCGCTGCGTTGTGCCCCGGAGCACCGGTTACACCACCGCCAGGATGAGTGCCTGCACCACACATATACAAACCTTTTATAGGCGAACGATAATTGCCATGGCCTAAAAGTGGTCTGGCGCTAAACATCTGATCCAAACTCATATTGCCATGCATAATGTCACCTTTAATCAGCCCGAATTTACGCTCTAGATCGAGGGGGCTTAATATTTGTGTACCTAGCACTGATTGTTTAAAGCCTGGGGCAAATTTTTCAACTTGATCTAGGATTAAATCCGCAGCTGTTTCGCGGTGTGTATCCCAATCGATATCGGGATCGAATTGTTGGCAGAACAAACTGGCTACATGCTGTCCTTCTGGCGCCAATGTGTTATCAAGGGTTGATGGGATGAGCATTTCTACTACGGGTGCTTTAGACCAGCCAAATTCTCGCGAATCACGGTAACTTCGGTCGAGATAATCACAGGTGGCGCCAATGATTATTCCGCCTGTTAGGTGATCAGCACTGGCTCGTACTTGTTTTGTTAAGCAGGTAAATTTTGGTAATTCACTTAATGCCACATTCATTCGAAATGTGCCAGAGCCGTTTTTATAATGTTTCATGCGCCGCGCAAAATCTTCTGGCAACTCTTTTGAGTCTACTAATTGGTTATACAACAGACTTGGATTAAGGTTAGAGATTATGACTTTCGCCTCAATCGTCTCGCCATTTTCTAACAACACACCGTAAGCTTTACCGTTTCGAACTAACACTTTTTTTACTGCTGCTTCGGTTTGGATTTCAACACCTTTGGTCATAGCCGATTTTGCCATAGCTTGAGTAATGGCACCCATACCGCCAATAGCATGACCCCACACGCCTTTTTCACCGTTGACTTCACCAAAGGCGTGGTGCATTAACACATAAGCGGAACCTGGAGTTTGGGTATCTGCGTAATTACCCACTATGCCATCGAAAGCAAAGGCACCTTTGACGTATTCATTTTCAAAATACAAGTCTAAAAAATCCGAGACACTTTTAGTGAAAATGTCTAATACGATACGTTCATCTTCGATGGGTAATTTACGTAGCCGATTACCAAATTTAGCTGCTTTAAATATGTCTTTTATGCCACCACCGACATTGGGTGGTGTCTCAAGTAAAAAGTCGCGAATGATATCGGCAACCATGCCTGTGTCTCTAAAATAACGCTCTAATGCATGTGCATCACTTTGTGAAAAACGAGTAATTTCAGCTTTTAATTTATCACTGCCCACCACAAAAGCTAAAAAGTCATCGTTATCATGAGGCCATAAATTGTTGACCTTTCTATGCACAATTTTCAGACCGTTTTTAGGTAATTCTAAATCGTCAATTACCTTAGGATTAAGCAAGCTAACAGTATAAGACGCCACTGAATTTCGAAAGCCGGGATGGAATTCCTCGGTCACGGCGGCACCACCTACTACATCACGGCGTTCTAATATGCGTACCTTCTTGCCTGCCATAGCTAAGTAGTTAGCGCACACTAACCCGTTGTGTCCGCCACCTATAATGATTGCATCTAACATCTGCACTCCTAAAAATTAACTTTTATATCGAAGGTAGTCATGCAGCAACCATAAAGTACAAACAGCTGAATGTCATCTAACAAGCACGCTAACTATTATCTAGATAAGAATGAGTGAATTAATCAGTGGGACAAGGATTTTAAGTTGCATTTCAAGGTGACATTTATAGTCAACAACAAGACGAAAATCTAGCGTTTTGGGGCGAAGACGAGATCAAGGTTATGTCTTTTTGAGTAACCTAACAAACATGTTTGGGGTGCCGGTTCTTATACTCAAGCAGTTAGAAGTTGATAATTTCAAAGGTTATCCCAAGGAAACACGAGTGTTTCCAATCCCGATATCCCAGCCAATTCTGTAAACGCTGCTGAAGCCAATAGAGTAGGCGATGTTAAAATCATCGATATTTCTGCAAAACCAAAATAATATTCACAATATTAAGCGTGTCAAACTAGAGTAGATTGTTAATTTACTCCTGTGGTTGCTATGCCTGCTGTTTCACCTCTAGGAACAAATTGGATATCTTCATCTTTAAAGCTGACAAAGCCTTTGCTAAGCGGCCTTGAGTGCTTTAGGATCGCGCTGTTTTGTTCTTATCCTTTTAAATGTCGGTAGATTCTGTGGTTACAGCTAATTCAATAACGTTACTCAAAAATGCGAATGTCTTTTCTCCAGAGGCGAAGGGTCTTAAACATCTTGTCATTGGTGGTGGTGAAATTCTGTATATAGGCGATGTTTTGCCTGTATTAGACTCGTTACTTGCTGTTGATGAACTCGACCTGCAAGGCCAAGCACTTTTGCCTGGGTTTATCGACGCCCATACTCATATTACTGGTGGCGGCGGTGAAGCAGGTTTTTCCACTCGTGTTCCCCCTGTTCCGTTAAGTCAATTTACCCTAGCTGGCGTAACCACTGCTATTGGGTTATTAGGTACCGATGATGTGACTCGCAGTACTGAATCATTACTTGCTCAAGTGTACGCATTACGTGAGGAAGGGTTGTCAGCTTATTGTTATACTGGTGGTTACCATTTGCCGCCAACTACACTGACGGGGTCCATCAGAACTGATATCGTTTTTATAGAGCCTATTGTGGGTGTCGGTGAATTGGCTATTAGTGACCATCGATCATCACAACCCACACTCAATGAATTACTTAAGGTAGCATCAGAAGCGCATGTTTCACGGTTGATGACCGGCAAAGCGGGTGTCGTGCATTTGCATTTAGGTGATGGTGAGCGTGGTCTAGAACTAGTGCGCCAAGCGTTATCGTCGTCAGAGATCCCCGCTAGAACCTTTAATCCAACACACGTAAACCGGCGCAGAGAATTATTTCAAGAAGCGTGTGAATTAACCAAACAAGGTTGCTGGATTGATGTCACCGCATTTGAAACCGGTGATGTGGGTTACGAGCCAGCCGATGCATTATTGCGTTACATTAATAGCGATTATCCCCAAGACAAACTTACCATTAGCTCAGATGGCGGTGGTTGTCTGCCTAATTTTGATAAACATGGACATTTGACTAAAATGGAATTTGCCAACTCAATTGCCATGACCAATGTGTTTTATCAGTTGATTGACCAAGGAACAAAAATTGAAGATTGCTTAGCTTTTTTTACAAGCAATGTCGCCACGCTTATGAACTTTAAAAATAAAGGTCGAATAGCACTCGGTATGGACGCTGATTTAATCGTTTTAGATAAGCAAAACCGCATAAGCCATGTCATGGCAAAAGGTGTTTGGCATATCTACAATAAAGCAGTTGTTAAGAAAGGTACGTTTGAGGAATAAAAATGCCGTCTCCAGATATTAAAGGGCAACAACGTGGGTTCGTCATACCCATTGGTGGTGCTGAAGAAAAAATAGATAACCCAGAGATTTTAAGTAAGTTTGTTGAGTTATGCGGTGGCAGCGATGCTGATATTTGTATTGTGCCTACCGCTTCCCAGTTGGAAGATACCGGTGAGCGATATCAAAAAATATTTAAAGACTTGGGTGCTGGGAATACCCATTGGTTGCCTATTAGTGATCGTAATGATGCTAAAAAAGAAGAATATGTCACCCAGCTTGAAAGTTGTACTGGCATATTTATCACTGGGGGTAACCAATTACGTTTGTCGACTATTTTAGGGGGTACACCCATAGCTCAAACTATTCGTAAGCTAAATGCCCAAGGCGTCCATGTAGCTGGTACTTCAGCGGGTGCGGCTATTGTGTCGCAACATATGATCACCGGTGGCAATACTGGCATTGTACCGACCGAAGATGGTGTAAATTTAGCGCCTGGCTTAGGACTGATTAATACCATAGTGGTTGATCAACATTTTAATGAGCGCAATAGGTTGTCACGATTATTAAGTGCCGTGTCTTACAATCCGTTTTTACTTGGCTTAGGACTTGATGAAGATACCGCGGCTTTTATTGACGGAGACAATGAATTTACCGTAGTAGGCAGCGGAGCGATTACGGTCATCGACCCTTCGGATATAGAACATTCTTCTATGGCCGAAGCCCGCAGTGGCGATGCACTGACTTTGCTGAACCTAAAATTACATATATTGGCCAATGGAAGTCGTTATAACATTAACGATCGTAAAGCCTTTATCGAATAAATTGCTTTAATCGTCTGCGATATTGCGCGATTAGGAAGCTGAGGGTTTATTAACAAAAAATCAGCCTAGATAGTCTAACATCGAAGGTACAATCTTCGGTGTTAGGTTAAGTAATAACTCATCTAATGAGGATATTAACGCTTGTAAACTCAGACTTAAATGAACACAAGTGAGTGTGTCTGCAACTTTAATATACAATCGCAAAAGCACCAAATATAGCTTGTTAAGGTTAGCAAAAAAATTGTAGTGCTTATGTGACCAATATCTAAAAAACTACCCCAAACTTATCACCTTCAAAGCTAAGCACATACTTGTTTTAAAAACTGATTATGAGTAACATCAAGCTTGGATATTTTTTGCAAAGGACAGCAATTTCGCTTCCTTTGTGTCAACAAAGGAAACTATTGTTTTGAAATTGAATTTTACTCCCACCCGCTTATCACTTGTAATTGCTTCTGTTTTTGCCCTTAATGGCTGTATTGAAGTAAAAGATGATAGCAATGATGAATTGACCGCCGCTCTTTTACAGCAAAATCAAATATTAACCGAACAAGCACAGCAAACTCAGCAATCGAATACCGTGACTATTCAAGGGGTTATCCTTGATGCTAATGATGCATCTAAAGTTCAAAGTGCTCTTGTTACAGTTAAAACAATTTCGACTACTTTTACTGAAGATCTTGCAATAAGTGATGGCACGTTTGTTGTAAAGAAATTACCCGCAAACTCAGCATTAGAGATCATTATATCTAGCCCAGATGATAGTTTCATGACACGTGTATTCTATAGAAATACAGGTGAGTCTACGTCTGGAGTAGCTGAAAAAGATTTTGGAAAATTTCAAGTCTCAAAAGGTCAAGAATATAGTATTGCTGTTCAAGATTCTTTGAGTAATATGCCAATTACTGGCTTAGTTTTTAAGGCGAATACTAATTCAGGTAACGGCGCAACTGAAGTTGATTTTGAACATGTAGCGACTTTTGATGAAACCAGTGGTGTATACAAAATAACCTTACCCAAATACTTGGATTACACGGTCTTTGCATCGATTGATGCAGACAGAGATGGAGAAAGAGATTTTGAACCAGAAAGCTATGGTTATGTTTCTGGCACCTCAATTTATATTAGTTCAAATCAAATAGGTGAACTTGAACCCCTTCGCTTCTTTACGCCAGAAGAGGTTATTTTAGATCAAGTGTCGCTTCGAATAAGCTTAGTTGACGAATCAGGAGAATCATTATCGGGTGCAACAATATCTGTAAAGGATGACAGTAATGACCAAGTTGGTGAATACGATGTGGATTCAGAGCAGTATCTAATCAATATGTTTTTTAACGGCAATGTAACGGCTGAAATACCGTCATTTACTGCAAATGGCGTTAATTATGCTAGTAGTTCAATTACGTTACGTGAATCTAATTCTGGAACTTACAATATTTCAGTATCTGGTGGAGAAGGTAATTCATACTATGATGTTTTAAAAGAAGACTCTATTGTACTGGCTGTCCAGCCCCAAGAAATTACAAACTCAAGTACAAATCTTGAAGTGGTGTTAGTCTCAGAACCTGAAATGTCAGCAACAAATAGCTTATCAGTTTTTTATTCTCAACCTGTGGACTTGCCAGCCACCAGTTCTGTAACGCTTTATTACAGCGATGCGTTGAAAATAGTACGCGGAAACGACAGTGATATGGATATTGTATTACCAGGGATAACAACCATCACAAATGGCGAGTTTTTAGATGTGACTACCAGCTTTTCTTTAAACAACACCAAACTTAAAATATCACCAGTCAGTAACCTTAAATCTGATTCAAGTTATAGTTACAATGTAGGCGCCGTGTCAATTTTAGAATCGTCGGTCAACGTCGATTTATATCAAGAAAACAATGTCACTTTCACCACACCTGTGGTCGTATCGGACACCCCATTTGATATTAACTTGCTAGTGTTGGACAACAATAATTATACACAAGCAGGACAACCTATAGTTGCCAAAAATACAGCTAACATAGATTCCAATCCTTCTGATTCGTCAAGAAACGTTAGTTTATTTCTTCCTGAGGAGGCTAATCAGTTAAAAACACTTGTGTTAAATAAAACTGGCTATGTAAATGACGGTGATTTTAGTTTCGAAACCACTACGTATCACTTGATAAGTAACGGAAACGTTAATGTATCAAGTGCTGCACTTGTATCGTTAGCTGAAAATGAAGATGTGCAAACAAGCAATTTAATTCGATCCGTTTATAATGGTACAAGTTTACCTGATTCAAACAAACGTTACTTTTATAACAGTATTGAGTATCTATCAGATAATACTGATACCAATAACAACACTGTTACCTTTGATTATGCATACGAAACAAAGGCCGGTGAGATTGAAACAGGTACTATTACTTTACCTGTGCAATAGATTTTATTAATTAATATTTAACCTCTTTATGGTGCTTCTAAGGTCTATAGAAGCAACATAATGAGGTTGATTAGGTGTTATGAAGCAATATTGCACATATAAATCAGTTATTTCCAAAGGACTTTTTATTCCTTTGTGACGCAAAAAATGCGTTGATAATTATTGTGCAATCTTAAAACCGATAATCATATGTGATTCGGACTTTGACGTTCCCAAAACGAAAGCTGATGGATATGTGTAAAGTAATAAAATCGCCATTTGATATTATTCATCGCCTATTTTAATACTATCTATTCTGGCTAAAACGCAAAAAAATTGGCGCTTATCCTCGTTTTTCTATAACGTAGTTGACTGCGTTGTTCTCTGCGCATTCTCGATGTAATTCTAATTCAGTAAAACCTAAGCAGGAAACTTTAGCCTATGAAAATTCTCAGCAAAAATGTGTATGTTGGCCCTAATATCTACGCTAATTTCCCTGTCATACGTTATCAAATTGATATTGGTGAGTTAGAAAACTGGCCTTCAGTCAAGTTGGGCATGGACTTTATTGATGGACTGATAAAGGCTCTGCCTACTTTACAAAGCCATGGTTGTTCATATGGTGAAGAAGGTGGTTTTATTAAGCGCTTGAGAGAGGATGAAGGAACTTGGATAGGACATATTTGGGAACATGTAGCTCTTGAATTACAGAACTTAGCAGGCTCACCGGTTAATTTTGGCCGCACCAGAAGTTTGAAGAAAGAAGGCTGTTACAACGTTGTTTATCAATATCATCAAAGAGATGTTGGGTTAGAAGCTGGCGCTTTGGGTATGCGGTTACTAACTCATTTGATGCCTGCAAACGTGCAGCAAGCGATTAAAGCGGATATTGAGGATGATTTTGATTTTACCGATGAGCTACGCAGTTTTGTGCGTATGGCGCAGCGTAAAGAATTTGGTCCTAGTACTGGCTCATTGGTCGCTGCTGCTGAACAGCGCAATATTCCATGGTTACGGTTAAACGAATATAGCCTAGTGCAATTTGGTCATGGTAAATATCAACAACGTATCCAAGCCACTATTACCAGTGAAACTAAACACATAGCAGTAGAAATTTCTTGCGACAAAGAAGATACCCATAACCTACTCAACGATTTAGGTTTGCCGGTTCCCCAACAAATGATGGTCTACAGTGAAAAGCAGGCCGCACGAGCAGCCAACAGAATTGGGTTTCCAGTGGTCGTTAAACCTTTAAATGCAAATCACGGTCGCGGTGTCAGTATTAACCTGACAACTGATGAAGAGGTGATTACTGCCTATCATGAGGCGCAAAAACACGGCACCAGTAAAGCAATATTGATTGAAAGTTTTTTAACTGGTTATGATCACCGGATGTTAGTGGTGAATAATGAGCTGGTGGCGGTGGCTAAGCGTGTACCTGGCCATGTTGTGGGTGATGGTACTAGTAATATTGAGGAACTAGTCGACATCGTTAACCTAGATCCGCGCCGCGGCATAGGCCATGAAAAAGTATTAACTCGATTGGAGCTAGACAGCCAAGCCGAACGCTTAATGGATGAAGCCAACTACAATAAACAAACGGTATTAGATAAAGACCAAGTTTTCTTTTTACGCTCCACAGCAAACCTATCTACAGGCGGCACCGCCATTGATGTAACAGATATGGTGCACCCTGATAACAGAGATATGGCGGTGCGCTCTATCAAAGCCATTGGGCTTGATGTGGGTGGGGTAGACTTTTTATCTGACGACATCAGTAAATCTTATAAAGAAATTGGCGGCGGTATTTGCGAATGTAATGCTGCGCCGGGTTTTAGAATGCATGTAGCACCAAGCGAAGGCACCCCAAGAGATGTCGCCGGCAAAGTCATCGACATGTTGTTTCCTGTTGGCAGTAATGCGCGTATACCCATTGCGGCTATTACCGGTACCAATGGTAAAACTACCACTTCGCGTATGTTAGCCAGCATCATGAAATCCTCAGGGTTTACCACGGGCATGACCTCTACAGACGGCGTTTATATCGACGGACATTTAACCGTTAAAGGCGATATGACAGGGCCCACAGCCGCGCAAATTGTGCTACGTGATCCTAGTGTTGATTTTGCCATTATGGAAACGGCACGTGGCGGTATTCTCAAGCGTGGTTTAGGTTATACCTCGTGTAATGTTGGTGCATGCCTTAATGTCACAGCGGATCACCTGGGGCAAAGAGGTATCAATACAGTAGAACAACTGGCGCAAATTAAACGTGTGGTAGTTGAAGTAGCCAAAGATGTGGTGGTACTGAATGCCGATGATCACTTATGTTTACAAATGGCAGATTTCTGCGACGCCGAGCGTATTTGTTATGTGACTATGGACTCAGGTCATGGTTTGGTGCGTGAGCATATTCGTAGCGGCGGTATGGCCGCTGTGCTCGAAAAAGGCATCAACGGTGACATGATCACTATCTATGATAAAGGAGCACATATACCGCTACTTTGGACCCACTTAATCCCGGCAACAGTGGAAGGCAAAGCAATGCACAATGTGCAAAATGCTATGTTTGCCGCCGCAATTGCCTATAGTTTTGATACTTCATTAGAAAATATTCGCCAAGGCTTGCGGATATTTAATACCTCATTTTATCAAGCGCCAGGCCGCCTCAATATATACGATGAATTGCCCTTCAAAGTGATACTCGACTACGCTCACAATCCAGCTGCAATCGCTACCATTACCGACCTAGCAGTACGCTTAGATGTCAGTGGAAAACGTAGGATTGTGCTAGCTATGCCGGGCGATAGACGAGACGAAGATGTAGTAGCGGTAGGACAAATTACGGCTAAAGGTTTTGATACCTTTATTTGTAAAGCAGACGATGACCGAAGAGGTCGTGGTAATGATGAAGTACCACAAATGCTCAAACAAACATTGCTGGATTCAGGTGTTGATGAAGCTAATATTCAAGTTATTCCACATGAAGAAGAGGCGATCGAGCAAGCGCTAAAAGACTGCAAAAAAGGCGATTTACTGATAATTTTGGGCGACAACATCACCCGCTGTTGGAAACAAATAGTGCACTTTAATTCAGATGTCACTTTGGAAAACCAAGATGAAACCCCTTCACAAGATTTTCCTGAAAAACTCTTCGAACCTGTTGAACATGTATTTGAGTTAAATGATGGAGAGTCGCTGGTACATGATGAGCGTGGTGTGCGTTTAGTGGTTGAACATGACGAAGACTCTGACTAAGGACTGCCCCCAAGTGATGCGATTAGAACTAGACGACGCAAGGCGCTTAACTGGGCCTAACTTGTTATGGGATCATCCCGGTGCCATTCTCGATGTGTTTATTCAAGACATTGATAAAAACGTGGTGGTCAATGTTTGGCACAAGTGGGTAGAAAAGTTGTTAGCTGAGTTTGGTTGGCAGCAACAAACGACTTATCGCCTGCATAGCGAAGGGGCAAACTTAGCCCTCAGCGCTCCCATGGATGCACTTTATTGTGCTTGTGACCTTGCTGAGTTAGCTTGGCATTGCACTGTTGCAGAACTCAAAGAAGAGATCATTCCACATTGGCAACAACGGCTGATTGAATTACATGATGAGCTAAGTGAAGAACTCAACCCAGCACTGTTGGCATTGATGGATGCAGCGCAAAAGCACGGAGTGAGTTGCATTACCGATGATGACTATGTCAATTTAGGTATGGGTAAGTCATCACAAACTTGGCCTGTTAGGGCATTTCCAGACTTAAAAAGTATTGATTGGCAACATTATCAAGATATTCCAAGGGCCTTCATCACAGGCACAAATGGCAAGTCAACCAGTGTCCGTTTGGCTTCGCATATTGCTAAAGCCGCTGGACTTGTGGCTGGCGTGACCTCTACGGATTTTATTCGTGTAGGTGAACATATTATTGATCATGGTGATTATTCTGGCCCCGGTGGCGCAAGAATGTTACTCAGAGACCCACGCACCGAAATAGCATTTCTAGAAGTGGCCCGTGGCGGTATATTAAGAAGAGGCATACCTGTTAATTCAGTCAGTGCCGCGCTTATTACCAATGTCGCCAGTGATCATTTGGGGCAGTACGGTATTAATACCGTTGAAGAGTTAGCCCAAACCAAGTTTGTCGTAGCCAAAGGACTCGATGCTAATGGCACCTTAGTGTTAAACGCGGACAATAAACTTGTGATAGAACAAGGTTTAAAAATCGATAAAAAGATTTGTTGGTACAGCGCAGACGAATCTAATGCTTTGATCCAAAGCCAGTTAACATCAGGCGGCGCAGCAGTATTTATACGTAATAAACATATTATTTATGTCTTGGATGGCGAAGAAGAAGATATCGCAGCGTTAGAGGACGTTCCCATGACGCTAAATGGCGCTGCTCAGCATAACGTACAAAATGCGTTAGGCGTGGTGGGTTTATCAAAAGCCCTTAATTTAGCAACAGAGGCAATTAGAGCTGGCTTAAAAGATTTTGGGAGCAATGCTGAAGATAACCCTGGAAGAGGTAATATTTACCAAGTTAATGGTATTAAGGTGCTGGTAGACTTTGCCCACAATGAACACAGTATGCGCGCCGTAGTTAAAACCATTAACCAGTTACCCGCTGCGCGCAAAATTGTCATGTTCAGTCATGCAGGGGACAGAAGTGATGACGAAATACGCAACCTTACTGATGCCGTCACTGAACTTGATGCAAGCTTATACGTTGTCACTGAGTTAGAACGCTATTTACGTGGTCGCGAGATAGGTGATGTTCCACAAATCGTGGGTGATTATCTGCGCCAAAAATCGATTCCTTCAGAAAAAATACGCTATGCTGCTGAGCCTCTATCAGGTGCAAAAATTGCCATGGATTTTGCGCAATCTGGCGATGTAGTTTTGTTATTTGTATTGTCGGACAGGGAACAAGTGCATGAGTATTTGACTCAATAAAAATGCTAAATAAGGTTTTTCTACTTAACAAGTGTCAGAAAATTGTTGAAGTTATTAACTTGGGCATATGCTCAAGAGGAAGTGAATTGAATGTGGAGTAACAGGGTAGTGCAAGGTAATGGATTAGGTTGGGTAAAGATTTTACTAGTCACCCTTCTATTGGTATGTGTTTTTGCAGTAAACCGCCACGCTTACGCGGCGGACTCAAGTGATATTGTTTTATCTGAAAGTTTTGTAGATGGTATGACCTTACCAGCCTATAAAACGCTCTTTATTAAGGGTCAGGCACCTAAGGGGCAAACCTTAGATATAAAGTTAATTAAAAATAATTTCACTATCACTATGGCTAGGGTGACGGTGAACAGTGACAATAATTGGGATGTAATGCTGAATGAACAAGCCCCAGGAGGGCCATATCAGCTTAAGGTCATGACTAAGGAGCACAGCAAAGTCGTTAATGACATTTATATTGGTCAAGATGATTACAATACTCGCAATCCGAATGGAGCTATTATTCTTTCGACGCATTTAAGTGATGACATGCTCCTTCAACCGGGTGAAATAATCCACGTAAGTGGGCTTGCAGAGCCTGGACGTTCGTTAGATATAAAGCTTATTAAAGAGCAAAAAACCTTCACCATGGCAAGGGTCCAAGCTGGGCGTGATGGGCAGTGGCACGTCTCTTTGTCAGCTCAAAGTGCTGGTGGACCATTCCAAATAGATGTTACTGATGGCACCCATCATGAAGTGCTCAATGGGATCATCATAGGGCGAGCCGATATTAAAAAAGCGCCATTGGCTGTCGAGCAAATCATCGCGGAAAAATCCAATATCAATAAGTCAGCTACAACCGAAATTAAACCGAAAACTGTGCCGGTAATATCCGAGAAACACGAGGTCGTCCCTAACCAAATCAAAAACGAATGGTTGCAACAACAGTTTGATGACTCATCTTGGCCGTTGATGAATTTGACTTCGTTAGAGCAGCTACCTAAAAATGAAACCTTAATAGCTAGAAAACACGTAAATTTTGCTATTGATCCCCATATCGTCAGCTTGAGTATTGGCACGTCCAATCAGATTAAGCAGATTTATATTAACGGCAAGATGTTAGATGCCATAGATTGGCAGCAGAACCCAACAGACATCCAAGTACCAAGTGGTATGTTTCAATCGGGGGATAATGTGATTGCCTTGGTCTCTGAAAAACCTTGGGATAATACCGGTTTCATTGGTTCTTCTGGGCATTTTAAGATTGACATCGATAATTACAATCTTGAATTATCGAATAATTGGAGCGTTTTTTATTCGTCTTATACCAAGGGATCCATTAACTAAATAAAGAACCTAAATTATAAGAGAAATTGCACCACCTAGGTATTTTGCTTTTTGTATTGATTGCAATGTTAATAAAACGTTGATGGTATGAAATAATATATTAAGGAAAAGGAACTAATGTGTTGCAATGGTATCTTAAATTTCGTGTAATGCGGTTCGTAATAGAGGTAGTAAATATGACCGGAAAACGTTTTTTGACTTTTCTTGCCCACAGAGGCATTCCCGCCAGTTGTTTCGCCCAACGTTTGGGGTGTCACTTATCTTCCTTAAAAAAACTTCAATCATCTGAAAAAGTTCCCCGTCACTACATTAATATGTTGATCAGAGAGTTTGGTGTGTATTTGACTGGTTCTGATTTAGAGTTACTAAAGGCTGCTTAAGCCCTAAGTAACCCCCCTGTAGGCACATCAACATTATTCTTTTCTAACTGTAAATTTGTTTATGGTGCCTATCTCGTCTTATACGGATAGGCATTAGTTTACCTGTGTTTCTATTAATCAACTCAAAGGTTTGTTGGTTTTAAAAAACTGAGTCCGCTTTATCGCGGCAAAAGTTCTGCTCATCTATATCCGCAAAAAAGATTAATTTCATTGTCCGTTTTATCTCTTAATTTGTCACATTTGAGCGCAAATGTATGGGTTGTGATGTGTCTGAGTATTATGCTGATGCGTGTTAAATAACTGTTAATAAAATGTATTTATAAAAAAGCTGTGTTTAACAAAAGTGGGTGGAGCCCCCTTATGGTTAAGTCTTTAGTGGACTCCATTTAAACGTCAAAAGTTTCGAGTAGCCAATTCAAAAAATAGCTGGATGTGTAAATCGTTCATCTTATATACCTAAATCAAAACACGCTATTCGGACGGTATCTAACTTATGTATAGGATTGAAATGAAATTAACTACAGGTCTCACTTTGCTAGCGATTTGTTTCGCAAGTTCAAACACTTTTGGCGCAGCAATCGTTAATGGTGACTTTTCTAGTTGTGATTATTCGGGTTGGGATAAAGACACTGATGGTTTTGGTGATGTGTCACTAGGCAATGATTTTAGCATGGTCAATAACGCAGGTGGCTGCAGTGCATCTATTAATGTAGATCATTTTGACCCCGCAGGTGACTTTACAGGCACACCCATAGACGAGGCGTTTTTTGGTAATACTTTATATCAAGAAATAGATTTTGCTGGCGCTGCAGACAGTACTTTTTCGTTGGAAATTGACTTTGCAGTGGACAGCGAAATTAACAGTAATGACGCTGGGTTTATCGCCGACTACTTTTTGATCGGATTAAATGACGGTAACGGCAACTATTATGACCAAACTGGCGGATTAGGTTTTTTGTACGCGCCTAGTGATATTAATGGCGTGTTTAGCCAAGTTTTGACTTTTGAATTGGATAATTCATTTGTTAACCAAGGTGGTTGGTTCGTCGATTTTCAAGTGAATATAGGTGTTGATAATTTGGGTTTTTCAGATGCATTTGGCTCGACTTTTTTACTTAACAGTGTGTCGCTAACCGAAAATAGAAATTTAAGTGAAGTGCCAGAACCGGCAGCTCTGAGCCTTTTTTCTTTAGGCCTACTTGGTTTGTATCTCCGAAAAAAACGTAGCTAACACACTGTTTCTCATGACGAGTCAGTATTAGTCGCATATTTCTCAGCGGCATGGCCTTGTCCAAAATTATATATTTACCTTGTTTAAGGAAAATTATGAATCATTTAAAACTCATTAAAGGGGCCTGTTGTGCCCTGATGATGATGTCTTCTGAGTACGCATTGGCCGGCTGGGAAGATATTAATACCGACGTTAATATTACTAATTCACGGGCAGTATTAGATAGAGTAAATCGCGTTTATTTTACCTATGTAACAGTCGAAAATACAGGCTCTGAAGCACTAGATGGGCCATTTCGTGTCATGATAAATGATGCCACCTTGCCTGTTGTTAATGCACAGGGAACATCCGATGGAGGTGTTCCATATTTTGATCTAGACATGGCTCAGCTTATGCCTGGAGAGTCACATAAGGTCAGAGTCGATTTTGAACTACAACGCAAACGCCTCACTTTTACAGCATCATTGCAAAACGATGTTGAAGGTTGGGAATTGGTCTGGAGCGATGAGTTTGATGGCACTGAAATTGACACCTCAAAATGGTCTCATGAAATTAATTGTGACGGTGGCGGAAACAACGAGAAACAATGTTACACCGCCAGCGAAGAAAATTCATTTGTGGAGGATGGCAAACTCAAAATTGTGGCCAAATCGGCAAATGGTCAGCCGTTGCCCTACAGTTCCGCAAGATTACGTACTGTAGATAAAGCTGATTGGACTTATGGTCGATTTGAAATTCGCGCTAAGGCGCCGATTGGTCAAGGTTCATGGCCTGCGATTTGGATGTTGCCCACAGATAGAGTTTATGGTGGTTGGCCTCATTCTGGTGAAATTGACATTTTTGAGGCGGTCAATTTAGGTGTGCCATTGAATGAAGGTGGTGTTGAGTCTAACGTTCACGGCACCCTGCATTATGGCGAAAGCTGGCCCAATAACGATAGTTCAGGGCACAACTATTTGTTGCCCAGTGGCGATAACCCCGCAGATGACTTTCATACTTATGCCATTGAATGGGAAGAGGGAGAAATGCGCTGGTATGTGGATGGTGTCTTGTATCAAACACAACAGAAGTCAGAAGTTACCTATAACACTGATGGCAATCCAGATGGTCTAGCCCATCGTGGTTGGTATCGTGAAGATAACGGAGAGTATTTTTGGGATAACTCTCCTTTTGATCAGCGTTTCCATATGATTTTAAACTTTGCGGTAGGCGGAAGTTGGCCTGAAAATGTCAATCAAGGTGGGATCGATGCATCGGCTTTTGATGGCAACAATAAGTTTGAAATTGATTACGTGCGTGTTTACGAATGTTCGGTTATGCCTAGCACTGGTCAAGGTTGTGCCACAGTCGCTGATGGTTATCTTGACTCAATTGAAGATGGCGGTACGTTAAACGAAGGTGCAGCGCCTACGCCAATTCCCCCGTCTGATGGTATTGCCCGTGATTTAATTATTTTTGATGAAGCCATCAATGAAGCATGGCCAGCATGGGATTGTTGTGGTGGCAGTATTCCCACTATTGAATATGAAGATGGTGACTACCTAAATGTGGTTGAATTTGTCGTAGGTAACCAGCCAACAGTATTAGGTTTTAACACTAACTTTGCTGATATTCCAAAGCCTTATGATGGTTCACCAATGTTAGATACTGGTGTGTTGGAATTTGATCTTAAATTAGTGACGCCTCCTAACAATGCAGCAGCAGGATGGAACCTTAAAGTTGAACAAGGTGGCACAACAACCGAAGCGGTAATTGCCATCGATACACCTACAAGTGAATGGCAACATTACACCATTCCCCTAAAAACATTGAGTGATGCTGGTCTTAATCTCAATGGCATAGATGTCATTATGATCTTCCCAGATTGGGGGCTGGGCGAAGGTGCGGTGTTCAGAGTGGATAATGTCACTATTTTAGAGGGCGAAGTAGACACTGGTGGCGATGGTGGTTCTGAAAGTGATTTACCAGCCATTGATTTTGAAGTCGGTGGTTATGGCGCTTCTTTTAATTGGAATGTATTCGAAAATGCTGACAATCCGGCGCTAGAATTAGTGGCTAACCCTGATACATCAGGCATTAACGACTCGTCAACTGTGGCAAAAATGACGGCGCGGGCCGCAGGTGCACCTTGGGTAGGCGTAGAATCTGCTCATGGTGACTTTGGACCCATGACCATAGATGCGTCTAATAGCACCGTTAAGATAATGGTCTATAAAAGTGTTATCAGTGATGTTGGAATAAAATTCGCCATTCCAAGTGGTGGTGCCCAAGGTGAAATTAAGGTAGCTAATACCCTTATTAACCAGTGGGAAGAATTAACCTTTGATTTCAGTGGTTATATTGGACTACCAGAAGCAATTGATATTGATCAAATTATTTTCTTCCCTGACTTTGACTTTGGTGGGCGTGCTCAAGATAACCTGGTGTATTTTGATAATATCCGATTCTTCGGCGAAAACACTGGTGAAGGTGATGGCGGCGGCGAGCCAAGTGGTGATGAACTGCTAACTAACGGTGATTTTGAAAGCGGCACGCAAAACTGGATAGGCAACGTTGAAGTCATTGCTGAAGAAGGCAATAACGTATTTTACGCCAATGTACTTGCTGCGGGTAATCCTTGGGATGTCAATCTTAGCCAAGTGATGACACTTGTTCCTGATGAGACTTACCTTGTGTCTTTCAAAGCAAAATCGCCAGTAGCACGTTCCATAGTTGTAGGTTTAGGTCTAAATCATGATCCTTGGACCAATTTGGTTGAGAACGTGGTACTAACTGACCAATGGCAGACCTATACGTACACCATCACTACGGGCGGTTTCGGTGATGATAACAGCCGAGTGCTGTTTGATTTGGGCGCCGATGTGGGTGAATTATTTATCGATGATGTGAGTGTCAAAATTCAAGGTGAAGATGGCGGTGATGGTGGAGGTTCAAGCAGTGATTTGCCTGCCCTCGACTTTGAAGCAGGTGGTTATGGCGCATCATTCAACTGGAATGTGTTTGAAAATGCCGACAACCCAGCGATTGAGTTTGTGGCTAATCCAGACATGTCAGGTATTAACGATTCGTCTACCGTGGCAAAGATTATTGCACGTGCTGCGGGTGCACCTTGGGTCGGAACTGAAACTGCCCATGGTGACTTTGGACCTATGACCTTAGATGTTAGTAATAGCATTATTAAAGTCATGGTGTACAAGTCGGTGATCAGCGATGTGGCTATTAAGTTTGCTATTCCTAACGGTGGCGCTCAAGGCGAGATTAAAGTAGCGAATACCTTAATCAATCAGTGGGAAGAGTTAACCTTTGATTTTAGTGGTTATATCGGTCTGCCAGAAGCCATTGGTATCGACCAAATCATAGTCTTTCCAGATTTTGATTTAGGCGGTCGTGCCCAAGACAATGTTGTTTATTTCGATAATATTCGTTTCTTTGGTGAAGATGGTTCTGACGGCGGTGACGGCGGTGACGGCGGCACTGGTGGGGATGAGCAGGTTAGTAACGGTTCTTTCGACAACGGTAATGACGGCTGGAACGGCGGCTCAATTGGCACAGAAGATGGAAATTCATTCTTTTTCGCTGAAGTAGCAAATGCTGGTAATCCTTGGGACGTGAGTCTTAGTCAGGTTATGACCTTACTCCCAGATAGTGCGTATGTACTTTCATTTAAAGCAAAGTCATCCTTACCCAGAAGTATTATTGCTGGGTTAGGTCTAAATCATGATCCATGGACATCAGCTACAGAAACTGTCGGCTTAACTACAGCATGGCAAACTTATACCTATACCATCACAACCTCTGGATTTGGTGATGATAACAGCCGAGTCTTGTTTGATTTGGGGGCAGAAGTTGGCACTGTATTTATTGATGATGTGAGTGTTGTTTTGCAGGATACGGACGGCGGCGATGGTGGTGGTGACGTGCCAGAACAGGCTCCGATACTACAGAATTCCCCCCCCTTATCGGCTGATGCGGGAGAAGAATATAGCTTCCAGATGTTAGTGACGGATGTTAATAACGACGACATCACTTTTAGTGAAGTGACTTTACCGGCATTTCTATCCCTTTCCGATAGCGGATTGATTGCAGGTATGCCGTTAGAATCGGATATTGGCCAATATGATATATCAGTGACATTTAGTGATGGTCAGTTTACCCAAGAATTAATATATACATTATTTGTTAATGAAGCCTATTTGGTTGAGCCTCCTGAGCCGTATGTGCGAACGCCGGTAGATGCCAATGATCCTAGCACCTTTAATATTATCAATTATGGCGCAGGTAATATTGCTGATGGAATTAATCCTGATGGTTATGACTGTGTAATTGATTATGGCACTTGGATAAACAGCGCTGGGGTGACAGAACCAGGCGTGAATGGTTGTGATCCAATTGGTGACCCTGTTTATCGCCACCCTCAAGTCATAGGTGAGATTATTAATGATCCCGTACCTACTCACAAATGGTGGGGCTCTATCCCATTCCTTGGTGAAATGAGCATAGGTGATCCAAGTAATGCCGCTTATATTACGCCCGATCCAATTGTGGCGCGTATTTCAAATAAAGGCGTTCGGGTGCTGGGAATTCCAAGTGGGATCCGTGGAGATGACGGAAAATTCTTGTATGCCATCCCAGATCCATTCAACGAAGTATTTGATGGTGTAGCGGTTGCAAACAGTGCTTTTGATCAGCTAGACGCTTACTTGAAAAATTATAGCGATGGGTCGGTCACAGTGCAGTGGCAGTCAGGCAACAAGCCGGTGATGGAAGCAACATTTGTGCATGGCTCGCCCTATATCTACTTTAAGGCCTTCCGCGGTCAGATCGTATTAAAAACCAAAGCAGTAGATAGCAGCGAAAAAGGCACGTTCTACCAGCAAGGTGACAGTCTTGGTATATGGACAAGTGTTGCGGGTAATCGTAACAGTTATCTGATCACAGGTGAGGGCGCGACTAGCTTTGATAATATAGCTTCAAACGTTATTACTGTGAATAACAGCGCTAATGAGATGACGCTGACGTTATTACCTACTCAAGGTAGTGATGTACCCAATATTACCACGTCTGACTTTTTTGCAAACTTAGCCAGAAATGTCGTGAGTAAGGTGAATATTGACTATGCCGTTGATCGCTCAGATAACAGCGTGACAGTGTCACATCGTTATTTAGATGCACAAGGTAATAGCATTGAAACGCTCGCTGGCATGATGCCAATGGCATGGAAGAATAGTAATCAACCACTGAGTGATTATAAAGTTCGCAGTGCTAGGGGGATGGTGAGGTTTAGCCAGACAACTGAATTTGATTATGAAATTCCTTTTGTAGGCGTATTACCTTATCTACCTTCCACTATTGCAGATTTTGATCAGCAGTACTTGGTCAACTTGGTCAACGAATTTGCCTCTCAGGATCCTGTTCAGTGGAACGTAAACAATGACGGAAACGTTAACTACGACACTTACTGGTCAGGAAAAAGCTATAGCAAAATGGCTGAAATGGCGGCGATTGCTCGCTCAATAGGCATGAACGCTCAAGCAGATATCTTTGTTGATTGGCTTAAAGCCGAGCTGGAAGACTGGTTTACGGCCGATACCAATGGCTCACTCGATACTGAAAAGTATTTTGTATACGACCAAGAGTGGAGCACTGTACTAGGAATGAAGGAAACGTTTGGCTCTCATCAACAGCTTAACGATCACCATTTCCATTATGGATACTTTGTTCGTGCTGCTGCCGAGGTCTGCCGTGTCGATGCTGCATGGTGTGGACAAGATCAATTTGGTCCCATGATCGAGTTGTTAATTCGCGACTATGCGGCAGATAAAGGTGACGATATGTTTCCCTATCTACGTAACTTTGATCCAGCAAATGGGTTCTCATGGGCCTCGGGCAATGCAAATTTTGTCTTAGGTAACAATAACGAGTCAACCTCTGAAGCGGCTAATGCTTATGGTGCAATTGCGCTTTACGGCATGATAACGGGTAATAATGCTTTGGTTGAAAAAGGTATGTATTTGCATGCTTCGTCCACTTCTGCTTATTGGGAATACTGGAACAACTTGGATCGTTATCGTAACGAGTCTGCAGATTATCCTGACAGAGGCGACGATTACGATAATTTCCCACAAAGCTTCGACAAGTTAACTACCTCTATTATTTGGGGCACAGGTAGCTCGTTCTCGACCTGGTTTAGCGGTAAATATGCACATATCTTGGGTATTCAAGGCTTACCTTTGAATCCACTGGTACTGCATGTTGGTCAACATCCTGATTATATGAAAAAGTATGTTGAGCTGGGATTGACTGAGTCTACAAACGGTAAGCCATCTGGTCTAGGTAACGACGAATGGCGAGATATCTGGTGGAACTTATGGGCGATGACAGATGCAGACGCAGCTTTTGCCGATTACCAGACTATGGGATCGAACTACGGAACTGAAAATGGAGAAAGTAAAGCCCACACCTATCACTGGGTTAAGACTTGGCAAAAACTAGGTCATCTTAAAACAGGGACAGGTGCATTGACTGCAGATCACCCTGCTGCTGTGGCATTTAATAATAGTGGTAACACAACTTACGTGGCTTATAACTACGGAGCCAGTGAGATAACTGTTACTTATAGCGATGGACAGCAGCTTGTTGTTGCACCAGAGAGTTTTGAAATCGTTGTGGTTGAAGGTGACGACAGCGGTAACGAAGGTGACAGCGGTGATGACGGTGACAGCGGTGATGGCGGTGGCACAGGCGACGAATTAGTCAGCAACGGCTCGTTCGACAATAATGGCGAAGGCTGGATTGGTGAAGTTAATGTTGTGCTAGAAGGTGACAATAATGTTTTTATGGCAGATGTTGCCACAGCAGGTAATCCTTGGGATGTGAACTTAAGTTATCCTTTGACGTTAACTCCAGATGATACTTACATTTTGTCGTTCAAAGCCAAAGCTTCATTGGAACGTACTATAGTTGCGGGTCTTGGGTTTAACTACGATCCTTGGACCAACATAGTTGAGACAGTTTCTCTAAACACCCAATGGCAAACCTTTAGTTACACCATGACCTTATCAGGATTTGGTGGCGAAAATAGTCGCGTATTATTCGACTTAGGTGGCGACGCTGGTGTGGTTTATATCGACGATGTCAGTGTCACGCTACAAGAAAGTACTGACGGCGGCGGTCCTGTTGCTGAAGATACCTTTGTACTGATTTCATCTTCTGGCGCAAGTGATATTGAATTTGTTGCTGATACTGTAGGCGAATGGAGTACGGGTACTACCATCCAAGACGATGTCACCTTTGACGGTTCACTTGGCTGGGAATTGACCTCTAGTTCTAACTCACCTGAAGCTGGAAACTGGGGAACAGTGCTAGCTTTCCAAAACGGTGTTAATGGAGACTTTAGCTTGTTCAACCGGATTGAGCTGAAGATAGCCACTTCTGGTACTTATGCTGGTGGATACAAAGTTGCTATCTCTGGTAATGGTGTCAATAAGGAGTTTGGCTTGCCCGTCAACGAAGCCATTAGTACCTGGCAAACAGTATCATTAGATGCCGCTAATATTCCAATCAACTTTTCTTCAATTGATTGGATCGCGGTATACGGCATAGGTGGCCAAGCGGGTACCTCTACTATTCATGTGACCGATTTTAGCTTGCTGAATGACGGCACGACGACCTTTGACAGCAGCACTGAAGATGATTTTGTGTTTATCTCTTCAAACCCTGCTGTTAGCACTGATCTTATCGTGGATGACGATAACTATAGTGATGTGGGTAATGTGATCTTTGGTGAATGGAGCACAGGTACCATTATTTCTGACACTACCTATGACGGTTTAGATGGTATTCAACTGAGTGCGAATGGATCATGGGGGGCAGTACTAGCACTACAAGGGGATATTTCCGATGGCTCTAACATCGATAACTATGATGTGGATCTATCACAATACACCAATATTAAGATGAAGGTTGCTTCCCAAGGGGCGTTTGAACGTTATGCCCTGTCGATCGTGTCGAAAATTGGCGATAAAGAAGTTGCTCAAGAAGTAGGTTTCACCTTAGCCAATCAAACACAGTGGAACGAGATTGATATTGATTTAGGCATGTATGGTGTTGATTTGTCTAACGTCAGTCAAATCGCCTTGTTCGGGGTGTATCAAGGTGGCTCTGCTGGTCAGAGTGTTTATATGACCGACTTGATTGCCTACGACACCGGCAAAGTAGGAACGATAAAAGACAGTTCTGACGATAAGTTTGTATTCTTCTCGTCAACTGGCGAATCGACTGACATGGTGTTTGATAATGACGACTATGCTCACAATGGCAATATGACTATCAACGACTGGTCAACAGGTACGTTATTCGCTTCTGATGTGACCTATAACGGATTGAACTCATTTGAACTCACCCGTGGCAATGGTTGGGGGGCTGTATTGGCGTTGATGGGCGACATCAACGGTGATGTGCAGGAATATGATATTGATGTGGCTGAGTACAGTACACTTAATTTTAAAATTGCTGCACAAGGCGCGTTTTCAGAATACACCCTCGACTTTCTTGTAGATGGTGCTGAATTCAAAGTACCCCTATCGGTGAACAGTAGTTGGACAGATGTCAGTATTAATCTTGCGGATATCCCAATTAACTTTTCTAAGTTAACCCAAATCGCTATTTTTGGTGCGGGTGGTGGTGCAGGAAATAAAATTTATTTAACGGATTACCATCTGACTAAATAATTCACAGCGAGTTAGCTCCTCGTTATTTAAATAGAAAAAGCCCAAATCGTATAACGATTTGGGCTTTTTTATAAACTTTATTGGTTAGATGGCGATTTTTCGAGTAAGGCTTGTGGAGAAATCCAGAAATGCTCCTCTATATCTAACATTTCTTTCGGTAATAACGGGTTGTTCAACTGAATGATCCTACGATTGGGTAAATCCAAACGTTCAAATAATGCTTGAAAATGATGTTCAAACAACCTATTAAACGAGCCGTCAGCTTTGGCTTTATGTAGGCCATCCGTTAAGGTCTTAGCCAATTCAACATTATCTTTAGCGACATAGAAAACAAAGGCTGATTTGTATCGAATCAGTAAATGCGGATCAAGAGTGATACTCTTATCGTTGTATTCACGGAGTTCTTTTTCGATTTCAATCACCGCACGTGGAAAAAAGTCGAAGCGTTCAAGCACTAACATTTCAGCGAGCGCATCACGGCTAGCTCCTGATGTAATGGTAAAGCCATTTTCCTTATAAATGGTGTAGTCGGACCAATTGAGTTGTTGGCCAGGATTAAATCTGCGTAACTCTCCAAGGGTACGGACATCTGCAAATATGTGTTGCTTAAATTTCTTAACTAATGCTAAACGCCAGCCAATTAATCCTTTATAGATTGGGATTTTTACGGGGAGGTATGAATCGAATCGAGCATTAGTGGCACTACCCCAGACTATGTCGATACCTTGATGTTTCGCCATTATCTGAAATGCGCGTACACCGGGTATCCATTGTGGAAAACGAGAGACTGAGACCTGTGTTTTATCGTACGACAGTATTTGGGCTAATAGAGCATCTTCAAAACCATATAAATCAAGGCCATAACTAACTAGGCCAGTTTTGACCTTGGTTGTTATCATACTATTTTCTTTGGCGTTAACCGTGTTAGAAAGGGCTATGAACGCAACAAAAATTAAGGTAATTAGGTTATTAAATGAATAATATTCAGTAAATTTGTGATTCAACGCCATGACTATCTAATATTGCCTGTAATTCGCCTGATGTTTTTATTCTCTTGATGGCTTGGTTTAACTGAGGTAACAATGCGCTGTGTTCTTTTCTGACTCTCATCACCAATTTGCCAATGGTATGTAGAGCAGCAAAACCAATTTCTGTCTTGTTTATTCTGGCCCAATACTTAGCCGTTTCTCGTTCTAAGATAGCCACTTTAAATCGGTTATGTTTCAAACCCTGAATTAATCTACTTTCATTTAGAGAGTCACTACGAATAAATTCATTGTCATCAAAATAAAAATATCCAGCGACGGTACCCACACGCTTACCAAACATAGACTGACGAGTAGGAAATAGATGGGTGTTTTGTTTTAACGTCACTAACTGTTCAGTAATTTCAAAAAACGGATCGGTGGCAACAAATTTTGTACCAGGGGTATAATCTCTTAACCATTCAAGACACACAAAATCAAAATCGACTATTCCGTCAATGAGTGCTTTTTCTGCCCGTCTTGGCGGAAAGTGTACTGCGATAAATTGAATGCCTGTTGAAGCCTGGAGCGCATTTGCTATATCAATTAGCATACCCGAATGCCCAGTTTTTGCTCCAGTTTGATAGGGTATCCAACCACCTTGTTCACCCAAATCAAAGTATAGCTTTTGGTCTACGACTTTATCTGAGGCAAAAGCGGAAAAGACCTGCAGACTTAAGCATAAAAATGCCAATAGTATGTGTTTAATTTTTTTTAGCATAGCGCACCATTTATTTTTAAGTTGTGTTGCTACGTACAGGAGTTTTTCTCGTTTTCCTTTATTCTACTTTACTCTTTCTGTTTATCCTCGTAATCACTGGCAATGAAATATATATCTTTTTTCTTGGTGATACGACTGACAATATCTTCTAATCGCTTTTTGTTACCTTCATTGAGCTCACGGTTTTGCAACTCTGTCAAAAACTCTAGGGTGTTCACTTTTTTATAAGAAAGTAACTCTGCGTCGACTAAACCCTGTAACAAGTTGAGGCTAAAAGCCAGTTCCCGGGGAAATAGTAAATAAGCGTTGTAGAAGTCTTCGGTCGCTTCCATATAGCTTTTTCGAGTGTATTTCTGCAGTCCAATTTTATTAAATTCAAGGGCTTGCGGCCTTCTTTCACCTACGGCATCTTCACCTTTTGCGACTAACATTCCTGAGACCGTTTTTTCATTACCGTCTTCTATATCCTGCAGCTTTTCTTGACTAAGTTTTAAAAATTCCTTGGCTTTTTCGGTATCGCCTGAACTTCGCCAAGCTTGCACTGCATCGGTGATAGTGGATATTTCAGCGTCTTGAAGCTCACTCATGCCTGGGCGGGATAAAATTTCGTTGGCTTTGGCCACATTGCCTTCCATAAATGCGATCATGGCAAACATGTAGTCTTTTCTGATGGTTAAACTAGGATCGGATAACTTTCTACCTGCAGCACCAATTAAAAACTTCGCGACTTGCAAATCGGAAGTACGTTGAGGTTTAGATCTTAGTTCGGCTTCAGCGATATAGCAGCGCGCGAGATCGAGAGATATTTCATCGTAACGCTCGCGAATAGAACGATTAGACTCACGCTTTTTTTCTAATAACGATATGGCTTCGTTACCCCGCTCTTGCGCTTGGTATATATAGGCTTTTAATCGAGCAGCAGGAATGGAGAGCTGACCTTCATGGATTTTATGCATGTAGTTTTCGGCTTTACTGTATTGATTGTTGGTTACACTAATACGTGCTAACCATTCACAGGCTTTGTCGTTAGTTAGGGCCGATTGAGTTAGTTCGTGTAATAACGTTTCACTTTCTTCTACTTGCTCATCTAAAAATAAACTTTGGATCAAGCCCCATTTAGCCCATATTACTTTTTCGGAATGTTGCAAAATACTGCGGTAAAGTTCTGCGGCTTCTGAATAACGACCTAATTTGGTTAGTAGCCTAGCGCGTAATTTCACCAATGAACTTTTTTTCTTCGGCTTGGCATTTTCATCTATTAAAAGATCTAGTAGAACTAATGCTTGTGGGTAATTGTCATCATCCATCATTTCGTAAACGGGCATTAAATATTTATGTAGATTAAGACAATTAGAAATATTCTTGACTAAATTACGTATTGTATAAGGTTTAACGACTAGTGCTTCTGGATGCACATCAACAATTTGACCAATAATCAGTGGCAGTCGATCGGAGGTAATAAACATCACACAAGTGGAATGGGTAATTTGTTTTTGCTTTTGTAAGTCTTGTACTACCTCTACGCCGTTTTTATTTTGGCCTAGGTGAAAGTCCATCAACAATAGGTCCAACTTCTTGTTTTTAATATTGGCTTTTAGTTCTCGGCCATTACTGAAACAAAAAATTTGGCTAAACCCCATATCTAATAAATGATTGCGAATATTAGCGCGGGCCATGCCATTGTCTTCCACAACGGCGACTGTAACTCTAGCAAGTGACATATAAATGGATTATTTTTCTACACATGATCTGCAGCATAGCAGGCGCAACAGATAAAAATAATTAAAATTTTGCGGCAATCCTTATCGTCTTGCCAAAACACAAAGCTTGAGATTGTATAGCTAACGAAACAGTTGGCCGTAAACAAAAATGTTTGGTTTACGTTAACGTAAAGGTAAAATTTTGTTAACCTCTGAAAATCTGAACTAACTGGAAGCATTTATGCAACGTGTTCCATCATTGATTAACGGTGAATTCACCGTATCTACATCGTCTCAAACCATTGCAGTGACTGATCCTGCTAATAATCAACTGATAGCAGAATTGCCCTGCAACACCGATGCAGAGTTAGCATTAGCGGTTGCAAGTGCCAAGACTGCTTTTGAAAAATGGAAAGAAGTGCCCGCGTCTGAAAGAGCAAGAGTGATGATGCGCTATCAACAACTACTTAAAGAGCATCACGATGAAATTGCCAAGCTTTTGAGCAGTGAAACTGGCAAAACCTTTGCAGATGCAAAAGGCGATGTATGGCGCGGTATCGAAGTAGTCGAACAAGCTATGAATATTCCCTCAATGATGATGGGCGAAACCGCAGAAAATGTGGCTAGAGGTATCGACACCTATAGTTACATTCAACCATTGGGCGTGTGTTTAGGTATTACCCCGTTTAATTTTCCTGCGATGATCCCTTTGTGGATGTTCCCTATGGCTGTGGCCTGTGGCAATACCTTTATTCTTAAGCCATCTGAGCAAGACCCCCTAACGCCGATGAGACTAGCTGAGTTATTTGTTCAAGCGGGCGCCCCAGAGGGTGTTTTAAATGTGGTGCATGGTGGTAAAGACCAAGTGAATAAACTTTTGGTTGATCCTGACATTAGGGCTGTGTCTTTTGTTGGCTCGGTGCCGGTAGGGCAACATATTTATAAAACAGCCACCGACAATATGAAACGTGCCCAGTGTTTTGCAGGTGCTAAAAACCATTCGGTGATCATGCCTGATGCCAATAAACAGCAAGTGCTGAATAATCTGGTAGGTGCCTCTGTGGGCGCTGCGGGTCAGCGTTGTATGGCAATTTCTGTGGCAGTATTTGTCGGTAAAACCAAAGACTGGATCGGTGAATTAACCGAAATGTTAAAGGCCGTTCAACCAGGTTTATGGGATGATGAATCAGCTGGCTTTGGGCCGCTAATCAGCCCACAAGCTAAACAGAAAGTATTGTCCCTTATTCAACAAGGTAAAGACGAAGGCGCTAGCTGTTTGCTTGATGGTTCTGACTTTGTGTTGGATATAGACGGTTATCAAGACGGTAACTGGGTGGGCCCAACTGTATTTTCTGATGTCACCGAAGATATGGTGATCTACCAGCAAGAAATTTTTGGCCCAGTGTTATGTTGTATGACAGTGGACACCTTAGAAGAAGCGATTGCGTTGGTAAATCGTAACCCTTATGGCAATGGTACCTCTATTTTTACCGCCAGTGGCGCAGCCGCACGTAAGTATCAACATGAAATTGAAGTAGGTCAGGTGGGAATTAATGTACCTATCCCAGTACCGTTGCCGTTTTTCTCTTTTACTGGTTGGAAAAACTCGTTTTACGGCGACTTGCATGCTTACGGAAAGCAAGCCGTGCGTTTTTATACTGAGACTAAAACTGTGACTGCTCGCTGGTTCGATGATGATATTGCCTCGGGCCCCAATATGACTATTTCATTAAAATAGGTGGCGTTATGAATTTTGATTTAAGCGAAGACCAACTTGCCTTTAAAGACACGGCTAAACAATTTGCCGAGCAAGAACTCGCGCCTAATGCGGCTAAGTGGGACAGAGAGCATATCTTTCCTAAAGAGGTCATTCAAAAAGCCGGTGAGTTGGGTTTTTGCAGTTTGTATACCCCAGAAGACGAAGGGGGCATGGGCTTAAGCCGCTTGGACTCTTCGATTATTTTTGAGCAATTAGCAATGGGCTGCACCGCGACCACGGCCATGATGACCATTCATAATATGGCTACGTGGATGGTAGCCACTTGGGGCACCAGAGCCGCTAAAGATAAGTGGTGTCCCAGCTTAGTGACCGGTGAAAAACTGGCGTCTTATTGTTTAACTGAGCCAGGTTCGGGCTCAGATGCCGCTGCTATGCGCTCTACTGCTAAAAAGGACGGTAATGATTATCTGTTAAACGGTTCCAAGATGTTTATTTCTGGCGCCGGTGAAACCGAAGTCTTGGTGGTGATGGCGCGTACTGGTGAAGCAGGGCCTAAAGGCATTTCCGCTTTTGTAGTGCCTGCTGATGCCGAAGGAGTGATCTACGGAAAAGCCGAAGAGAAAATGGGTTGGAATGCCCAGCCCACTCGCCTGATTACGTTTGACAACGTGCGTATTTCGGCTGATTGTTTATTAGGTGAAGAAGGGCAAGGCTTTACCTTCGCCATGAAAGGCTTAGATGGCGGGCGGATCAACATTGCTACCTGTTCAATTGGCACTGCTCAAATGGCATTAACAACTGCCAAAAATTATATGCAAGAGCGTACTCAATTTGGTAAACCACTTGCTGCATTTCAAGCGTTACAATTTAAACTAGCCGATATGGCTACCGAGTTGGTGGCAGCCAGACAAATGGTGAGACTGGCCGCATTTAAACTGGACAATCAAGATCCAGAATGCAGTGCTTATTGCGCCATGGCAAAACGTTTTGCTACCGATGTGGGTTTTAATGTGTGTAATGAAGCATTACAAATTCACGGTGGTTATGGCTACATCAAAGAATATCCATTAGAACGCTATGTGCGAGATGTGCGCGTTCACCAAATTTTAGAAGGCACCAATGAAATTATGCGCATGATCATTGGTAGACGTTTGTTGGCCGAACATGCGGGTGACATTCTTTGAGTCTTTTTTCTATCCATAGCATGGTTAAATAGGGAATATTATGTCGAATGAAAATGCCCCGGTTATTTTTGATGAATTAGTCACCGAATGTGGTTTTAAAATTGGTCATGCAACTTTGTGTAAACCTGCTGCGCTCAATGCATTAAATTTGGACATGATTAACTTGCTGACGCCGCAGTTAGAAAAGTGGCAACAAGATCCTAATATCGCCATGGTGTTTTTAGACGGAAGTGGCGATCGGGCTTTTTGTGCGGGTGGCGATATTGTGTCTATGTACCAATCGATGCAAGACTCACAATCTACTAATGAAGGCCCGTCTAAGGGTAATTCATTAGCGTTACAAGAGTTCTTCACAAAAGAGTATCAACTTGATTATCTTATCCATTCATACTCCAAACCAGTTCTCGTGTGGGGTAATGGTATAGTCATGGGGGGAGGTTTAGGCTTGATGAATGGCGGTAGTCACCGAATAGTGACTGAAACGTCGCGTATTGCCATGCCGGAAATCAGTATTGGGTTATACCCAGACGTAGGCGGTAGTCACTTTTTAAATGCAATGCCAGCAGGCAGTGGTTTGTTCTTAGGACTCACGGGGGCAAGTATTAATGCCACCGATGCTTTATTTAGCCAATTGGCTGATTATTTTATACCTCAAGAAAGCAAAGATACCTTATTCACTAAGTTGTTATCAGCAAGCTGGCAAGAAGATATGTTCGAACAAACCTTGACCAGAATATGTGATGAATTTCATACAGGACATATCGAGCAACTTCCCGAAGGTAATTTGAACATTCAGCAAGACTGGCTAATGAAATTAGCCACACAAACTGACTTGGCTCAAGCCGTTAACCTCATTTTATCCGTTTCTGCCGATGACAATAAATGGTTAAGCAAAGCACAAAAAACCTTAAAAAATGGGTCTCCCATCACCGCGCATTTAGTGTTTGAACAACTGCGAAGAGGCAAAGATAAAACCTTGGCAGAGTGTTTTCAAATGGAATTAGGCATGTCTTGCCAATGTGGCGAATTTGGTGAGTTTCAAGAAGGCGTTAGAGCCTTGTTGATTGATAAAGACAATCAGCCCAACTGGCGTTTTAAATCTGTTGAGCAAGTGCCTAAAACCACTATTGATTATTTCTTTAAAAATATTTGGTCACAAGACACTCATCCTTTAGGACATTTAACCACAGACTAATTAGGAACAATAATGCATAAACAACCCACTAAAATAGCCTTTATTGGTTTAGGTAATATGGGTGCGCCTATGGCACACAATTTATTAAAAGCCGGTTTTGAAGTCTGTGTATTTGACCTAGTGCAAAGCGTTATGGACAATCTTGAGCTAGCGGGTGCTAAGCAGGCCAGATCTGCGTCAGATTCAGTTCAGGACGTTGATGTGGTGATTTCTATGCTACCAGCAGGTAAACATGTTGAGTCACTTTACATCGGCGAAAACGGCCTAATAAACCAACTTAAAGCAGGCACTTTGGTCATTGATTCGAGCACCATAGATGCATCGACTTCAAAAGTAGTTGCCAAACAATTAGCAGAAAAAAACATCCATTTTATCGACGCCCCCGTATCTGGTGGGGTAGGCGGTGCCACCGCCGGTACGCTGACATTTATTGTGGGGGGTAAAGAACAGGATTACGCAACGGCTTTACCTATTTTGCAGGCAATGGGTAAAAACATCTTCCATGCTGGCGATCACGGCGCAGGCCAAGTGGCCAAAATATGTAACAACATGCTGTTATCAGTATTGATGTTGGGTACTTCAGAAGCGTTACAAATGGCGATTGATAATGGTTTAGACCCTAAAGTGATGTCAGATATTATGCTGCAAAGCTCCGGTAGAAACTGGACCTTAGAATTGTACAACCCTTGCCCGGATGTGATGCCAAATGTACCTTCATCGAATGATTATCAAGGCGGTTTTATGGTGGATTTAATGAAAAAAGATCTAGGACTGGCCATGGATACCGGATTAAAAAGTCAATCTACAACTCCAATGGGAGCGTTGGCGCAAAGTTTATATAGTATTCATAGTCAGCAAGGCAACGGCCAACTGGATTTTTCCAGTATTTTTAATTTATTTTCCAAGCAAGAGAAATAGCAATGAATTTACACAATCAAGTGATTGTTATCACAGGTGCTGCCCAAGGTTTGGGTAAAGCTATGGCAGAAGAGTTTGCCAAACAAGGCGCACATATCGCCTTGTTAGATATGCAGACAGATGCGGTTGAAGCTGCGGCCAGCGAAATCGAAAAGCTTGGCGTTAAAGCCTATGGCTACGCAGTCAATGTAACTGATGAAAAACAAGTCGAAGACACTTTTGCAAAAGTCGCCGCTGATTTTGGACAAATTAATGGTTTAATTAATAGCGCAGGCATTATGCGTGATGGCATGTTGCTTAAAGTCAAAGAAGGTAAAGTGGTTAGTAAAATGCCTCTTGAACAATTCCAATCTGTTTTGGATGTGAACGTTACAGGCACCTTTTTGTGCAGCCGTGAAGCTGCCGCGCAAATGGTAGAAACCAAAAGCAAAGGAGTGATAGTCAATATATCCTCTGTCTCTCGCTCAGGCAATGCCGGTCAAACGAACTACTCTGCATCTAAAGCCGCAGTAGCCACCATGACAGTATCATGGGCAAAAGAACTGGCGCGTTTTGGTATTCGTACTGGTTGTATCGCCCCTGGCCTTGTAGAAACCGCTATGGCCGCACAAATGCGCCCTGAAATGCGTGAAATGTTTATTAAAAGTATCCCAGCTCAACGCCTTGCAGATGTTGAGGAGTTAGCCCACGCAGCTAAGTTTATTTTTGAGAATGAGTATTTTACGGGTAGGACCTTGGAGTTGGATGGGGGGACTAGGGTTTAAGAGGGTTTTAGAAAATACTTTTAGTAACAACTTGAGTGATTATTATTAGACGAAATAGCCATCATAAGTAGGTGGCTTTTTTATGCCCTGTAGCGCACTGCCATCGAGCGCGGCGGCCGCTTGGCAGGTTTCTCACAGAATCCCGCGCGGTGGCCGCCTTCTGTCCGTCTGGCGAAAGTCTTAGTTTTAGAGGCGTACGAGAGAATGACTTAGGCATTAAAATCGTTTACTTCGAAGGTCGATTATTACAATGCCATAACTGCGATAAAAAGCAGCAATGCATGCATAACCCAAAGGCAGCAGACCACCGCAAGGGCAACGGCAGGCAAGTGAGTTTCATATTAAATGAAACCAGAACGCCAACCTATACTGACTGGATGAAACATAGGATTGATAGTCCGAAGGGCAAACAAATTTATGGTCACCGCATGTCTGTAGTTGAACCTGTGCTTGGCAACATAGGCACCAACAAAAAACTCAAACGCTTCAGCTTGCGTGGTAAAGATAAGGTGCAAGGCCAGTGGTATTTGTTCTGTTTGATACACAATCTGGAGAAACTCAATAATTATGGACAGTTAGCGGCGTAGTTAGCCTGATCACACCTCAAAATCATCCCCTACAAGCCCATCAAAACAGACACCTCCAGCCAGATAAAAGCCAAAAACTGGAAAATCAAAACTAGGAGTGAAAAACTTGGCAAAACATCTTGGCTCAAGGCAAAGTTGTGGAAAATTAAAATTAAAATTAAAATTAAAATTAAAATTAAAATTAAAATTAAAATTAAAATTAAAA
>Ga0115567_10000123_pt1 | contig 74077 bp, 68 predicted proteins | sample COGITO_mtgs_1204_2_FD_88679 | JGI IMG/M metagenome (GOLD analysis project Ga0115567, IMG submission 88679) | Pelagic marine microbial communities from North Sea - COGITO_mtgs_120412 | ecosystem: Environmental > Aquatic > Marine > Epipelagic | place: Germany:Helgoland, sampling site Kabeltonne...
AATATTTGGATATAGGTATTCGCATATTTCGTTTAGATGCGGTTGCTTTTCTTTGGAAAAAAATCGGTACGAGTTGTATTAACCTCGAACAAACTCATGAAGTTGTTCGCTTGTTGCGCACTCTGATCGAACATGCAGTAAGCGACGCCGTTATCATCACTGAAACAAATATTCCCAATAGAGAAAACCTCACCTATTTTGGTAACGCCAACGAAGCACACGGTATCTATAATTTTTCACTGCCGCCGCTGTTGGTGAATACTTTAGTGACAGGTTCTTGTAAACATCTTAAGTCATGGCTAGGTAGTATGCCGCCTTCACAAAACGGTACTTTTTTCTTCAATTTTATCGCTTCCCATGATGGCATAGGATTAAGACCTGCAGAAGGACTGCTCGAAGATCAAGAACTCACCGCTTTAGTCAATACCATGCAAAACTTTGGTGGAAGAATTTCGTGGCGAACCTCTGAAGATGGCAAACAAAAAGCCTATGAAATTAATATCGCTCTTTACGATGCATTACAAGGCACGGTAAAAGGCTCCGACAAATGGGGATTAGACCGTTTTATATGTGCCCACAGCATAATGTTTGGACTAGAAGGCATACCAGGAATATACATTCATAGCTTATTAGGTACTGGCAATGACTATGAAAAGGTTAAAAACACTAGCCATAACCGCTCTATCAATCGACATAAATGGGACTATACCGAGTTACAGGAACAGCTCGCTTCGCCCTATAGTCAACATAGCAAAGTACACAGCAGGATGATAAAGCTACTCAATATCCGCAAACAACAACCCGCATTTCATCCAAGTGCCACTCAGTTTGCATTGCAATTAGGCGAAAAAATATTTGGATTTTGGCGTCAAAGTACAGATAGAAGGCAAAGTATTTTTTGTATTTACAATATCTCTGATGAACCACAAGTCATTAGATTGAGCGACCTTAACTTAATCGGTACGGACATGTGGTTTGATCTTATCAGTGGTCAAACGGTGAGTTTAGACGATTTAGAGTATCAATTGATCCCTTACCAATCTATGTGGATTTCGAATATTAGGCGTTAACGCCAGTAAACCCTACAAAACACTTCACTTAGGGCTTATGTAGCGCATAAGCCCCACCCTATCCACTTGATTTTAATGAATATTTTTCATCCAGACCAATAATCGTCTGCATCAAAAGACACTTTAGCTCTAAAAATTTGAACACTACCTTTTTCACTCACACACAAACTCATAAGCTATTGTTTTAAAAGATAATTTAAACATTGGCACAACACTTGTAATAGCCAGTGTAAGTAAGGTGGCAGCCGTAACAATTAAGCAGGATCCCTCCATACTTATTAATATTTTTACTTAACATTTTTAGTAAAAGCATTAGCAGTAAACTGCACGTCAAAGCAGTTTGTTATTTATCTACACTTTGTCGTTTTTAGACTGAGACAAAAAGGAGTCAATGTATGAAAAAATTAATCCCAATGGTCGTGCTGACGTTCGCCTCTATGGCATTAATCGCTGAAGAAGACTTAATAGCTAAACTGGACTCTGACAACGATGGCCGAATTAGCATTGAAGAAGCTGCTCAAGATGCTTCCTTATCGGCAATGTTTACAGAACTCGATACCAATAAAGACGGTTACCTGTCACCTAGCGAATTAGGAAATTAGTTACGACTAAAAGCAAATTAGGTGTGGAGCTGTTGAATATTAGAAAACAACTTTCCCTCGTTATTTAACAATTTTAATTTATTATTTAAAGGAAGAACATTATGAAAAAATTACTATTAGCCTCAATCGTTACATTTGCATCACTTAACGTATTAGCCAATTCAGATAAAATGGCAGTTCATCCACTAGACGCTGACAAAGACGGTCTGATCAGTATGAACGAAGCAAAAGTAGATAGCACGCTAAGTGCCATTTTTGCAGATCTTGACGTTAACCAAGATGGTTATTTGTCACACATGGAATTAGAAGTTAAGACTGAAGACGAAACTAACTAAATTTAAAATTTAGTTAGTAAGCCCGCTAAGTTAACTGACTTTGCGGGCTTTTTATTGTTTTACATCTCCACAGGTAAGTCGATTCTAGCGCCCCATTCACTCCACGAACCATCGTATACCGCAATCAATGAAAATCCCGTTTCAGAGGCCGCCAAAGCCAGAGTGCAAGCGGTAACACCAGAGCCGCAACTCAAAACCAACCTATTTCCCAACGTTAATCCCAATTCAGAAAAAATCACTTTTAGCTCTGCAGCAGGTTTCAATACTGTGCCTACAAGACATACTGTAAACGGCAAATTAACTGCAGTGGGAATATGGCCTGAGCGCAGACCTTTACGGGGTTCTGATTGTGTGCCGTTGAAGCGTCCTGCACTTCTCGCATCTACCACAGAAATACTGCTTAATTGTTGGCAAATATTGTCAGCACTTATAAAATAGTCACTATTGTAGTTAGCTTGAAAGTTCCCTAATTTTTGAGTCGATATGAGTTGTGGTACGGTTGGCATGTCTTGGGTTAACCAGTTTGGTAAGCCTCCGTTAAGAACATAAACCTTTTGATGCCCCATCGACTTAAACATCCACCACACTCTAGGTGCGCAATAAATGCCCTTGTTGTCATAAATGACTATCAAACTGTCGTGATCAATAGCTAACTTTTGCGCGCCATCAGTAAACTTTGCTGCGTTGGGCATAGTGTGAGGTAGATTAGAATCAACATCACAAAACACTTTTTCAAAGTCAAAAAATATTGAGTTGGGAATATAAGCAGCAGGACTGCTATCGTTTTCGCCAGTAACTGGATTGTCCATTTGGGTGTACAACACGACTAGATTTGGCTGTTCGATATTATCTTTTAGCCACTGACTAGATACCATATTGGTTTTTGGTAGCATGATTTACTCCTTAATAAAGGTGAAAGATTTGCAGATCTTTAAGTAGCATGACACTTGATTATCATTTTTCAATAAATCCTGCCTCAGGGCAACGTATTGCAGTGAGTGATATTGATGAACTTTGTAAAGCAATAAGACTCCTATTGGCATTGCCAATTATCTACATTTTTAATGTTGAGTAAAAAATATGAAAAATATTTGTATTGTGATTTTTGTAATCTTAACCCTATCTTTTAGCAGTGTTAAAGCACAAGAAGGCAGTTCGCTCAACTTTATGAGCGAACAGTTATCAGAACAATTACTGAATCAAACCATTGCATTAGGTAACCCTAAATTGGTCAAAGCCCAAGCAGAGTTATTACATAAACATTATGAAGCTCTAATAAAAAGCGGATTTAACAAAGACGAAGCGCTACAGCTTGTTATTGCCATGGCTTCACAAGATAAATGTGAGTAGCACAAGGGCAAACTCTGCAAATGTCTAAATACTTCCTACTCGAGATTAAACATTAGTAGTTGGTTATTTTTTCTAACCACTTCTGTTTATCTTCTGCAGGCATAAAGCTAGCCTTAAAACTGTTTTCTATTAACTGTTGTAACTGCTGTTTTTCAATAGGCAAATGTTCAATTAAGGCAAAAAAATTATCGTTTAAATAACCACCAAAATAACTTGGGTCGTCTGCATTTACGGTAACCATAAGTCCCAAATCAAGCAATTGTAGAATATTATGCTGGTGCATATGTTGAAACACTTTTAACTTAGTATTAGACAATGGACACACTGTGAGTGGATGTTGTGAACGGATTAAAAACTCGATTAATTTGGGATCTTCTATACTGCGCACGCCGTGATCGATTCGATGCACGTCTAAAGCATTGAGTGCAGCCCAAATATATTCAGTGGGCCCTTCCTCTCCTGCATGAGCCACGCGCTTTAAGCCTAACTCTTTGGCCATTTTAAACACCTGAGTAAACTTTTCAGGTGGATTGCCTAATTCACCACTGTCTAGTCCAACCGCAGTAATATCCTTTAAATAGGGTTTGGCAGACTCTAAGGTTTCAATCGCACTGTGCTCAGTTAGATGTCTCAAGAAAGACATAATTAATAAACAGGATTGCCCCCATTCTTGCTCTGCTTGCTGGATTGCCCGTTTAAACCCTGGCATAAATACATCAAAACCAATGCCTCGTTCAGTATGTGTTTGCGGATCAAACATAATTTCCACATGCACCACATTATCTTCTTTGCATTTGAGTAAATAATTCCACATCAACTGGTAAAAATCGTCTTCGTCTTGCAGTACCGAAGCACCCAAATAATATAGATCTAAAAAACTTTGCAGATTATTGAAGTTATAGGCATATTTTACTGCTTCGATATTGGCATAGGGCAATTCAAGCTGATGTTTTTCAGCTAAAACCATCATTAACTCAGGCTCTAACGACCCTTCAATATGTAAGTGTAATTCTACTTTTGGCAATGATGCGACCCATTGCTTTAATTCATCTTTGTTCATTTCCTCACCTGCTTAAGCTATTTCTTGCCATGTAAGTTATTGTCTTTGTTTGCACCAAAATAAGTAACTAAGTTAAATATTGGTGCAATATAAAAAGTATTTTCCGGACGTTGGCAATTTGTTTTTATTAAATCAAACCTTTATATATTATTGTTTTATAACGTTAGATGACATGATGACCATACTATCAGCATAAACAGCATAATCCAGACCCATTCCAGACTAAATGGTCAGCTTTTTGCAGAATACTGGTAATCTCCATGCATAAATGATGTCACATCAAAACCAGAGCGATAGATATGTCTAATTTTCTTGAACACTTTTTTAAACTAAAAGAAAAAGGTACCAATCTTAAAACTGAATTTATTGCCGGTTTAACCACCTTTGCTGCTATGTCATATGTGCTAGTCGTTAATCCTAGCATTTTAGGTGCAGGTGGCATGCCAATCGAAGGACTTATCACCGTCACTGCAATTGCGGCTTGTTTAGGTACGTTATTAATGGCCTTTATGACCAACTACCCCATAGCAATGGCGCCAGGCATGGGACTCAATGCTTTCTTCGCCTTTACTATTTGTTTAACCCGAGAAATTCCATGGGACGCAGCCCTAGGCATAGTGTTTTGGAATGGCATTTTGTTTCTAATATTATCTCTCACAGGGGTCAGAACCAAAATAGCTGAAGCTATTCCAGCAGCCCTCAAAATTGGTGTGCAATGCGGTATTGGACTATTTATTGCGTTTATTGGTTTGAAAAATGCGGGTTTAGTGGTCGATAATCCAGCAACCTTTGTTTCCATTGGTGATTTATCCGAGCCCGCCACTTTATTAGCCTTTGCCGGGATCATATTAACCATTGTATTAGTGATTAAAAAAGTCACAGGGGCGATCCTAATATCCGTCATAGTTCTAAGTTTAGGGGGTGCATTTATACCAGTAGGCGACGGCTACCTAACCCAACATACCAGCCAGTTTATTGGCCTTCCAGATGATATAAGCAGCACCTTTTTTGCCATGGACATCATGTACCCCATTGAGAATCTTGCAGAAACTTGGGACCTGATTTTTGCTCTATTGTTTGTAAACATGTTCGATACCATTGGTACATTAATAGGGGTATCCCGCCGCGCTCACTTGCTAGATAAAGATGGCAAACTACCCAAAATGGGCAAAGCGATGACCGCAGATGCCGCAGCCAGTGTAGTTGGCGCCGCCATTGGCACATCACCCGTAACGTCTTACGTAGAATCAGCTGCAGGTGTGTCAGCAGGTGGCAGAACAGGACTTACCTCGGTGTTTGTGGCGCTATGCTTTATGCTGGCGTTGTTCCTTACACCACTGATGAAAGTTATTCCGTTAATGGCCACCACACCCGCGCTTATCATGGTGGGCATACTCATGATGGACTCGTTCAGACAACTCGATTTTGACGATTTAACCTCATTAGCCACTGCCACTGTTGCCCTGCTCGCAATGCCACTCACCTTTAGTATCAGCGAAGGTATTGCTCTAGGGTTTATCACTTACGTAGGCATAATGTTAGGCACCGGACGGTATAAACAGGTAACCTTAATCACTTACGCAATGGCTGCTGTGTTCCTAATAAGGTATGTGTTGGATTTGAAATGATACTATGCCCCTACCACCTCATTAAAGGAGAATAATAATGTCAGACACCATATATCAGTTTGATGCCATATTAAATAATGGCGAAAATATCCATTTTGAAGACTATCGAGGCAAAGTTTTGTTAATAGTTAATACTGCCAGCAAATGTGGTTTTACCCCACAATATGATGGTTTACAAAGCCTCTACCAACAATTTCAGGGTCAAGGTTTGGAAGTGCTTGGGTTTCCTTGTGATCAATTTGGTCACCAAGAGCCTGGAGAGGATGCCCAAATCCAAGAGTTTTGCAGTTTAAATTTTAACATCAATTTTCCTTTATTTAAAAAGATTGAAGTTAATGGTTCAAACATAGCCCCCGTATACAAATATTTGAAACAAGAAGCGCCCGGCGTTATGGGCAGTAAAAGTGTTAAATGGAACTTCACTAAATTTTTAGTGAATAAACAAGGCAAAGTCACAAAACGTTATGCGTCTACCACTAAACCTGCCGAGATGATTACAGATATTGAAAAATTACTCGCTGAATAATTCAAGCACACTGGTTGTTTAGACATTAATTTTTCTGGGCAATGATTAAAAAATATTTACCCAACCATAAATATGGTTCATTCGAGCCATATTGGATTTCTAACCGTTTTAACTGCGCATAGTCGCTGCTTTGTTTATCTGACTGTTTTAAATAATCGTGAAAACAACGTATCCCAGCTTGTTTTATAACCTTAACCGGTAAGGCTTCAAGCTGGGTTAAAATAAATTTAGGTTTTTGTGGGTTATTGGGGCTTAAGCGCACAATATTTTTAGTGGTCATGCCTTGTTCAATGTAATCAAAATTGCCGTACAACATGTTGCCAAACAATTGGGCATCATGGTTAAAAAAACTAAGAGAAAGATGCCCACCGGGTTTAACTAAATCCACCAGTTTACGCATTACCTCAACAGGATCTCGTAACCATTCTAAAACGGCATGACAGACCACCAAATCATATTGCTTTTGATTACTTAAAGATAAAATATCCATATGTTGGATATCTAAATTGATATTTTCACCTAATTTCTGCCTGGCTAAAGACAGTACTTCACTAGACATATCAGACAAGGTGACATTGTGACCTAAATTAAGCATCACTTCAGTCATAACCCCAGTCCCCCCGCCTGCATCTAAGACATCTAACGGCATACCTTCTAGAGAAATGGAATTGTGCAGATGGTGTACTAACAACTCATGACGCAATCGACCTTTTGTCGAGCCATAAATATTTTTTTCAAATTTATCTGCAAATTTATCAAAATTTTGGTCTTGGCTATTATTATTCATATTTCAGATCTGCCTCAAGCTGGGTTATCGATATCAACAAATACTGTCTCAATTGCCAATATTTGTTGAATATACTCGCCCAAGGCTTTTACACCATAACGTTCGGTTGCATGATGCCCTGCCCCATAAAAATGAATATTCATTTCCCTTGCCGTATGAATGGTTTGTTCTGATACCTCACCAGTAATGTACGCATCCAACCCCTTATCGGCTGCCAATTCTATATAACCTTGCCCACCTCCAGTGCACCAAGCAACCGTTTTAATTGTGTTTTTGTTAGCAGTTTCATGCAGCGGACTTTTAGCTAATTTAGTCGATAACAAGGCCGTTAATTCGGTGGGACTAATGCCTCCTTCAAACCTTCCTTGCATCACCACAGATTGAGAATTATTTTCTTCTAAAGGTGATATATCGACAATACCTAATAATTTAGCCAACTGAGCGTTATTGCCCAATGTGGGGTGAATATCCAAAGGCAAATGGTAAGCGTAAAGATTGATATCATGCTGCAATAAGGTTTTTATGCGCTTTTTTTTCATGCCGGTTAAACAAGGCGATTCTCCTTTCCAAAAATAACCATGATGAACCAAAATAGCGTCAGCGTTGATTGAAACCGCATGGTCGATCAAAGCCTGTGAGGCAGTCACACCAGTGACTAACTTAGCCACCTTTTTTTTGCCCTCGATTTGTAGACCATTTGGACAATAATCTTTTACCTTTTCTGGCGTTAATAACGAATTAAGTGATTGTAACAATTGACTATTTAATACTGACATTGAGGTGCCTTGAATTGAAGCGTATCGGTCATTATGAAACGCACATTTTGAGATGGCTTGGGTATAGACATTATAAATAAAAAAAGGTATAAAACCTGTCCATATTCTGAAAATAAACATATAAAAGGCCAAGACCTGATTATGAGTAAATTGGATAAAGATCAAGTAATAGCAGCTTTCACCGAAGCTTACACTGCAGCAAATGGAAAAGCCCCAACAATCGAGGCCAGTGGTGGTTGGTATAGTGTTGATGGTGGCAAAAACATGCGTTTGGCCGATTTAGATACTATGACGACAGAATTAAGTTCGTCAAAACCGGCTAAAAAAACCAAAGCGGTTGCTGAAAAACCTAAAAAGGCAGCAGAGAAAAAGCCAGTTGCTAAGAAAAAAGCAGCTAAAGCACCAGCTAAAAAGAAAACCCAAAAGACGGCTAAAAAATCAGGCTTCTCAGTCAAGGAATTCTGGGCTGAGAAAGTTTTAGAACAAAGCGCAGATTCTAAACTCCCCCGTTGAGCTTCAACATATTAAAAAAAGCCTCATAGTGATTAAAAATTATGAGGCTTTTTTAATGGAAAATTAAAATTAAACACTTAGCAGCCTTCCTCTTGTTGGTTTAACCTATCGCTTTTATGTAGGAAATGATTCACATTCAATGAAAAAAATTAATAAGTCGAACAAATTAGAAAACGTCTGTTATGAAATACGTGGGCCTATTCTGACTGAAGCAAAAAAAATGGAAGACGAAGGGCATCGAATACTCAAACTGAATATAGGCAACCCTGCCCCATTTGGATTTGAAGCGCCCGACGACATATTAAAAGATGTGATCCATAACCTGCCAAAATCCCAAGGTTATTCAGACTCAAATGGTATTTATTCAGCCCGCGTGGCGGTGATGCAATATTATCAGCAGAAAAATGTCAAAAATGTCAAAGTAGATGATGTGTTTATTGGTAATGGGGTAAGTGAGTTAATTGTTATGGCCATGCAAGGGCTGGTAAATAACGATGATGAAGTATTGATCCCCGCACCAGATTATCCTCTTTGGACGGCAGCGGTGAGTCTCGCATCTGGTGCACCGATACATTATCGCTGTGACGAAACAAATGGTTGGCAACCTGATATTCAAGATATCCGCAGCAAAATTACTGATAAAACCAAAGCGATAGTACTTATTAATCCGAACAACCCTACTGGCGCCGTGTATAGCCCAGAACTATTGCAACAAATCATTGAAGTAGCCCGTGAGTTTTCATTAGTGGTGATAAGCGATGAAATTTACGACAAGATTTTATATGACGATACCCAGCACCACTGTATTGCATCTATGGCTACAGATATTTTTTGTATCACTATGAGTGGCTTATCAAAAAACTATCGAATAGCGGGTTTTCGAGCGGGATGGCTAGTGGTCAGTGGTAATAAATTGATAGCCCAAAGCTACATTGAAGGACTCAATATTTTATCATCCATGCGTATGTGTGCCAATGTACCCAGCCAACATGCCATACAAACTGCCTTAGGTGGATATCAAAGTATTAACGAACTTATTGGTAACGATGGACGCTTAAAACTTCAAAGAGATATGGCTTTTGAGATGTTAAATGCGATAGATGGGCTCGAATGTATTATGCCTAAAGGTGCCATGTATTGTTTTGTGAAGGTAGATGCTGAAAAATTTAATATTATTAGCGACGAGCAAATGATTTTTGACCTGTTACGTTCAGAAAAAATATTATTAGTGCACGGCTCTGCATTTAACATTAAAGAGGGCTGTTACTTTAGACTTGTATTTTTACCTCATGTTGATGTCCTAAAACCAGCACTTGAAAGTATCGCCAACTTTTTCAAAAGTTACAGGCAGGTCAATTAGATAAATGAACAATATATCCCCAAACCAAAGTCATTTTTTTGCCCATTTATCACGTATGAAGTTAATCAATAGATGGCCGTTGATGCGCAATATACGCACGGAAAATGTGCAAGAACACAGTTTACAAGTCGCTATGGTCGCTCACGCCTTAGCCCTTATTCGGAATAAATATTTTGATGGTGATTTAGACCCTAATCAGGTAGCCACTATAGCCATGTTTCATGATGTATCAGAGGTGATTACCGGCGATTTACCGACTCCGGTAAAATACTCTAACCCCATCATTCGAGACGAATACAAAAAAATAGAAAAGCTCGCTGAGCAAAAACTCATCAACATGGTTCCTAAAGAGTTCAGGAAAGACTATGCGCAACTGATTGACCACCATCATCATGATAAAGACATTGCCTTTGTTGTCAAAGCCGCTGATGTGATCTGTGCCTATCTTAAAACACTTGAAGAGCTTTCTGCTGGAAATAAAGAGTTTGAGCTGGCCAAAAAACGCCTTGATAAAATGTTAAAAGATTATCATTCCAAGGAAGTCGATTATTTTATTAAAGCCTATGTGCCCAGTTTTAGTTTAAGTCTGGATGAAATTACTCAAGAAGATCAGGAATAAAAATGGCTTAGTTGACCGAGCTAAATTTAGTCACACTAGATCAAAATAGTAGGCCTCAAAAAACTCAATGTGGAGCAGATGTAAGTTATGGAAATATGGACACAGCGTAGGTACGGTCAAAAACTTCAACGTCAAGGTGATCATCGTACGCCTTATCAACGAGATAAAGCCAGAATACTACATTCCGCTGCATTCAGACGACTCCAAGCCAAAACCCAAGTGTTAGGTGTAGGCATGAGTGATTTTTACCGCACACGGCTGACTCATTCTTTAGAAGCATCACAAATTGGTCAAGGAATTGCGGCGCAACTCAGAAGTAAATACGCGGACTTAACCGAACACTTAAGCTTGAATGACAATTTAATAGAAGCATTGTGCTTGGCACACGATATCGGCCATCCTCCCTACGGTCATGGTGGTGAGGTGGCGCTACACTATATGATGCGTGATCATGGTGGCTTTGAGGGCAATGGCCAAACCTTTAGAATAGTCACTAAACTCGAACCCTATACCGCCGAACACGGAATGAATTTGAGCCGCCGCACTTTGTTAGGCTTAGTTAAATACCCCAATTACCTACCTCAACTTAATCAGCCCCCAAAAGACCAAGGATTGCGGTCACATCGAGAAGTTAAGGCCTCATTGTGGCATCCACCTAAAGGGTTGTATGAATGTGACCAAGGCTCGTTTGAGTGGATGCTAGAGGGCTTCTCTAGTAAAGACTCGCAACGGTTTATGCAATTTAATAGCACAGTAAAAGGCCATCACAAAACCCAGTATAAGTCATTTGACTGTTCAATTATGGAACTAGCAGATGATATTGCTTACGCCATCCATGATCTTGAAGATGCTATTGTGATGGGCATAGTCAATCAATCACAATTTACCCAAGAAGTCGCTGAGCCTCTGCTTAAATTGGATATTGATTGGATGAATCAACACATACTAGCGCTTAGCGAAAAACTGTTTAGTCAGCATCATCATGAACGCAAAGATGCTATTGGTGCTTTAGTGAATTGTTTTATTACCAATATTGAGATAATTGAGATCACGGCTGACTTTGAGCAAGATTTGCTTAAATACAATGCCGTTTTCCCCACATCCTTTCATCAGGCACTGAGTATATTCAAAGCTTATGTATTTAATCGGGTGATCAGAAAACCTGAGATCCAAATGCTTGAGTATAAAGGCCAACAAATCGTCATGGAGTTGTTTCAGGCTTTTGCTTCTGATCCCCAAAGGTTATTGCCTGATAACACTTGCCAACGCTGGTTAGAGGCTGATAATGCGGGCAATGGTCATAGAGTGATTGCCGATTATATTTCAGGTATGACAGATGGCTTTGCTTCAAAATTATATAGCAGCTTGTTTATGCCCTCTTCTGCCGTTGTTTCAGAAAAAATTAGCTAATAAACAAATTGAAACCTAACTAAATCTCAACAATCCAAAAAAAATGCTTGCATGATGATTTATACAGTACTACTGTATATCCAACCACTGTATATAACCTCACTACTTGGAAGTCATCATGACAAGTTTACATGCATTTACCCACCGCTCAATTCCACTAGCCACTATGCAAGTGCCTGCGGATAATGGGCTTAGCAACGATATAAATGTTAATCATGGCCACAAGTGGACTTTTTTAGTGGCCAATCATATTCGCTTTGCTGAAAAACAAACCCACTGTATTCGCCTGACTAAACCAAAGGCACATTGCTTAGCCTTATGGCTTGAAAAAATTGTCACTGGCGGGCAATGTTCAAGTTTGTTTGTTGAGCAGCTGTCATTAGATGAAGTAAGCTTTAAGCGCCTAAAACAACTATGTATTGATTACAAAGTGGCATTAGTTAACTTGATGCCCAACAGTCTACAAAAAAATAACGTAGTAAAAGGCCCTTGGTAAATTTTGGGTAAATAGCCAAGTTTAGAGGCTGATTCAGTCACTTTTGATATTGACTCTTCTAAGTAGCATCATCTAGGCTTGGCTAACTATTCTCTTAAGCTTTAAAATTTTGATAACAAAGATTAAAAACTGTTTTTGTGGCAACGAATTTACGTTTGAACAATGTTGCCAACCCATTATTAATGGCAAAATGCATGCAAAAAGTGCTGAAGTGTTAATGCGATCGCGTTTTACTGCTTATGTCATAAAAAATTATCAGTATATTTTTCAAACTTACGCACCAGCCCAGCGCGCTAAGTTAACGGTTAAAGGACTAACTGATAGTGCTCAAGATACCCAGTGGTTATGCCTACAAGTTCTGAACCACAAACCTCTTAAAAACACCGCACAAGTAGAATTTAAAGCTTTCTATCAAGTGTATAATTCATATTATGTGATGCATGAATTATCAGACTTTATTTTCGAAGACACAAAATGGTTGTATACCCATGGAGTGATGCAAAAAGGCTCTGGAGAATTTACTCCAGAGCGAAATAGTCAATGTTTATGTGGTAGCGGTAAAAAATTTAAGACCTGTTGTGCCAGATAATAATTTTAGAAGGACTCAATTTTGAGTTTACGTCCTGCACTATCTATTTTAGATCAAGATAGTTGGTTAGCAATGCTATTCCCCAATGCATTGCCAAATGCATCCGCCGCCAAATCTATGAAACTTCAAGTGTTAACTAAGTCCTAACCCCAAAAAACCCAAAGTTAAGAATAAAAACACCGGTAATGCCAACATAAGAACTAGCTTAACTTGTGAGAAAGTACTCAAGAAATGATGTGCTGCTAGACGCTCAGGAATTTGTTCAAATCTAATGTTTTTAAAACAGATTAGATATCCCACGAGTATACCTGCAATCCAGAAAAGGATGGATAAGCCGGTAACATCTCCTTTGTAATAAGAGAAAAAAGTCAAGTTGTTTAACCATTCAATTATTTCTGAAAATGGTGTTTCGAAGAAAGGCCAGAACATCATCATTATTGACATAAGTTTTATAGGGATTGCAAATAATGAAATCATCATGAACCCAATAAATTTTGAAGGGGCACCACTTTTACTTTTGTTTATTTCAGCAAACCAATAGAAAATATATAAATAATAGCTTCTTACAAACTTCAACATATTTCTAACATCCCACATCAGAAACCTTCTAACCTAAAAGGAATTACAGGAGCATTGTTCTGGTTATCATTAAAACGTTCAGCTACCCCGCGCCATTCAGTATAAACTTGTCCATTGTTTGCCTTATATTCAGACCCATTAACAAAGAAATCTGACACTGCATATATACTAGCAATACCTGTTCCAACAGGGAAAAATCCAGAAACCGAGGCAAAACCAATATCCACCGCCGTTTTACCTGCAAGCAACTTGCCTTCAGTATCAAAACCATTACCTTGCAATCCAACATGGTTAATCGTTTTCCCTAAAGAAACACCCGGACCTAAAAGATTGCCAGCAACACCTAAACCTTTAATAAAACCACTGTCAACGAAATCACCAAATGCAGCCAGCTTCTCAAATTTAGATGTATTTCCTAGAGCGATGAATGGGTCTCTTACATTATTAAGATACCTTCCTTCTCTTAATGCAGTAAGAGATAATGCATCGAATGAACTCCCTGCCAGTTGATTAATACCAAGTCCAAAATTACTGATTGATTCAACGCTATTTGCAAGTTTAAAGCTAGCATCCAATGCACCATGAGCCGAAAATACATTATCTAAGAAATCCAACGACCTAGTAGCGAAAGAATCGCTCTCACCAAAATTAGTAATTCGAGGCCCAAAGGCAGTATCAAAAGCACTTCCTACAAAATCATCCGCGAGTACTTTTGTCCCCAAAAATCCTTTTAATTCGTTGTCGGAAATACCTTGATACGGAATGGGTGAACGCCTCACATCACTTAGTTGATTGTTGACGTTATTTAAGACAAGGTCATTTACCCTCGCTTGTGAAGAAGCAACTGATGCTTGTTTCAATGCTAAATCAGTATTCAGTCCCTGAAGATTTGCCAATCCACGTTCCGCAAAGCTGACTACTGGCACGGCGTCGTAACTGAATGAATCAGTAACGCTCGTTAAGTCAGTGGCTCTTTGTTGCTCTGCATTACCGAGTGACTTTTCTAATGCAGCGTCATTGTTAATCTTCAAGTCAGCACTTAAATTCTGACCGATAGCATTAATGCCGCCTCTCAGTTTGTCATACTCATCAACAGACAGTTTTGGCTGTTTACTTCCAGCCCTAACCACCGAGTTGCCCAATGCATTGCCAAATGCATCAGCAGATCAATATTGTTTGTTGATCTTTATGTTCCTACATAGGTACTTTTTTCACAAAAGACCACAAAGAGACTAAAGATTAAAACGTCAACGTGATCTTGTTCAGGTGCTTCACCTGAACAACTAACCGAATACGTTTCCAACCAAGGGATAAACGACAAATTACATAAGCTAATATTGCCTAATAAGTTGCCGTCTAAAAAGACTTCAAAAGTCAAAGAACGGTACTTAGCATTTACCTCGGTAATGCTAAGTAAACCTATTGATGGGATGATAAATTCAATTAGGCTGGGAGCACTCAAGAGTTTGGGTTTGATATCTTTTTGAGAAAAAGTATAGTTCAACAAAGAATTATACAGACAAATAGACACCCCATCTTTGTTTATTATCTTAGAAGTTCCTCTAGTAACAAACTCATAATGGTCTGACAATTTTCCACTAATCGTTATAGATGAAGGAGAAAAAAGCTTCCTTTTACGTTCAATAACTAACAATTCAAACATCTATTTCCTACCTATTCTTGAAGCGATTATTCAATTCATTTAAAGATTCAGAAACGTCATTCCCTCTAAATTCTATACTCCCAGTAAATTGAGAGCCTCTAGGTTGAAACCCAAAGTTCGCAGCAGGTACAGTTGCGCCATCTAGTGTAGTTCTAAAGCCAAACGAATATTTAAAATCTCCAATCCCAAAAATTGGTAGCTTATTTTTTACAACATCGGTTTCTAGGATAATGTCAGATCTTCCCCCAACCTCATAATCATAGGCACCTCGATAAGATACGTTTAAGTTATCACTTTTGAATCCGTTAAAATCAATACCAAGTCTTTCAGCAAAAATATTTGTAGCACTACTTCCTAACAAAGGTGATTTACCTTGTAAGCCTAATAAATCCGAACCGAATATAACTTTCCCTTCATAAGTTTTTGTTGGGGCTTGATAAGCAACAGATCCTCTAACAGCTCCACCTGCAAAAATGACGCTAGGTAGTTGCGAGGCAACAAACCCGAAATCATTAACTCTTTGTTTAACATCATTTACATTATGTAACTGAGCTTGTTGACCGTGCAAACCTGAAACGTCTAATAGGTATTTAGCGCTATCACCAATGGTGTTTCCATAATCAACCACAGCCCCGAATAAGTTTACCCCACTGTTAAACAACTGTTTTTCATTGAAAGATAAATCTGAATAGAAGTTGTTAAATCCATCTCTACGTTGTTGACCAAATGCAATACCAGCCTCTACATCAATACCATCCAATATATTAGTTCCGATCGTGCGATTAGATGTTGCATTTACAACAGCGGCTTCACCCCTAGCCTGCCCAGCAGCAAACGAACTACTTGCACTCTCTTGTATGCCTTGCATCTGCTGTAGGTGGCTGCTCGCTAATACATTCCCTTGATGGAAGTAAGCATCACTTTGAGCGACAAATGCCGAAGCTCGTTGCGCTCCCGCATTCTGCCCCGCCACTATCGACGCCTCAAAGTCCGCATCGGCCTGTATTTGTTGCGCTGCTGCGACTCGACTTAGGTTTGCAGCACCTTGCTGCGCTGCTTGAGCCATGACTTTTGCAGTGGAATCTTCAAGGCTGGCATTTAGATTGGCGTTAACGATATTTGACGCTCTATTCCCTAACGCTGCACTTTGCTCAGCAAGGTATTGATTGCGATTACTGGACTCAATTTGCTTAGCAACAATACTGTTCCCAATAGCATTGCCAAACGCATCATACCGATAACAATATCTCTCCCCCCAATTTAAAATCCATAAAAATCAAAGTTATACACCTACAAATAAGCTACTCCACAACTTTAGGAAAGTTATCTAGAAATGCATCATAAACCGACTCAATTCATTTACGCCCTAACAATTCCAAACAATTTATAAAAATTGTCCGTTGTCACTTTCGCCAGCTCTTCAACACTAATGCCTTTTAGCTCAGCAATAAACTCCCCGACTTCTCTTACAAATCCGGGTTGGTTGGGTTTGCCTCTATAAGGTACGGGCGCTAACCAAGGCGAATCTGTTTCAATCAGTAATTTGTCTAGTGGGATTTTTTTTACCACTTGCTGTAATTCTGTGGCGGTTTTAAAAGTCACTATGCCGGATATTGAGATATACATGCCTAATTCTATGGCTGCTTGGGCCATTTCCCAGGTCTCGGTAAAACAATGCAGCACACCTTTGGTTGCAGGGGCTTTATGTTCTTTTAGTAAAGCAATGGTATCTTCGCGAGCATCTCGGGTATGAATGATCAATGGCTTGTTTAGTTTATTGGCTACTTTAATATGATCAACAAAAGACGTTAATTGTACTGACTTAGTGTCTGCACTGTAAAAATAATCTAAGCCGGTTTCACCTATAGCCACGACCTCTTCGCTATCCGCCATTTGCAATAAATCATCATAACTACAAGCATCTTCTTGATGTAGTGGGTGAACACCACAAGAAACAGATACGTCATTAAAATCTTTGACGGCATCTAACATAGCAGGAAAGTCTTTGACAGAAACCGAAACACATAAAAAGTGTTCGACACCACGGTTTCTTGCAAAATTGAGTACGTCTGAGAGTGCTTCTGGGGTTTTATCTAATCGGTCTAGGTGGCAATGTGAATCAACAAACACGTCATTTCCCCATTTTTATAAAGTTAAGTTTATGCCGCTTTTACTAGGGCAAGTTTATCTAATAGCTCGGTTAACACTAAGGTTTTATTCACCCCAGGATTGCGTAATTGTTGAGTGACTTTAGTGGCTTGTAAATTTAACTGCCAAACTGTTTCAGACAGCTGTTCGCTGCATTGCTGCCTTGCCCAATATTGGGTCCATTTAAGCACTTTATCTGCACTACCTTGCCAATCCATTGCCAATTGCATGGCACTGGTTTGTCCTTGCAATAAAGCCTTTAATCCAGTGCTATATGTTTCATAAGTAAAACTTTGTTGTTCTTGTAATTCTGCTAATAAGGCCAGTGGACGAGCACTAAACAACTTAGCAAAATTGCTATCAATCTCAGCATCATGTTGGGTTTTCACCCATGCCATAGTGGTATCTAAATCGGGTAAAGGTAACGCCACTTTTTCACAGCGACTCTTAATGGTGGGTAATATGCGTTCTGGCTTATCTGTGGTTAGTAACAAAAATGTATTGGCAGTGGGTTCTTCTAGGGTTTTAAGTAATGCATTAGCGCTAGATTCGGTCATGGTGTGAGCATGGTAGATAACCAATACCTTGGCTCCAGACATATGGGCAGAACTGGCTAACTTTTTGATGGCTTCGCGTACCTGCTCAACCCCAATTTGTTTATCAGATTCCACCACATGTAAGTCAGGATGAGTAGTGGCAGAATTGAGTAAACAAGACTGACATTGACCACATACTTTATCCCCTTTTCTAGCTTTACATAAAAGTAACTCAGCTAACTGTAAGGCAAAATTTGCTTTACCTAATCCAGAGGGACCTTGAATAAGCAGGGCATGGTGCAATTTATCTGCCGCAATCCTATTGCCTAATTTTTTAAAAGAGGCGTCTAACCATGGAAGCACTTAATTCTCCAAAAATTGTTTAATCGCCAGCTCAACATCTTTATGCACCGCTTGCATGCTTTGCATAGTGTTGATCACCACACAATTATGATCCTGCTGGGCTAAAGCCAAATAACGCTCACGGGTTCGCTCAAAAAAACTCAGATCTTCTTGTTCAATACGGTCTAATTCACCACGCCCTTTAGCTCGTCTAAGCCCTTCTTTGGGTTCGACATCCATATACAAGGTAAAATCGGGTTTAAAATCTTTGAGGGTGATAGCTCTGAGGCTTTCGATCATGTTTTGATCAATCTGGCGACCGCCACCTTGATAAGCTTGGGAGGACATATCGTGTCTGTCGCCAAGTACCCAGTGTCCTTTTTCTAAATGTGGCAGAATAACGTTTTGCACTAATTGCACTCTTGCCGCATACATTAGCAACAATTCAGCTTCCACTGTTACTTTTTCATCTTTCCAGTCGTGCTTGACCACATCTCTTATCGCTTCAGCCATGGCTGTGCCGCCGGGCTCTCTGGTATTAATCACAGTATTTCCAGCCGCTTGAATGGCTTGGGTCAATAACGCCACCGCACTGCTCTTTCCTGCGCCTTCCAAACCTTCAATAACGATAAATTTACCTGATGTTTGCAACTAGGACTCTCTTATTTCTTTAATTGATATTGACGCACTGCAAGATTGTGCTGTTGTAAAGTAGTGGAAAATTGGTGACTACCATCACCCTTAGACACAAAGTACAACTCATCGGTTGTCAGTGGGTTAAAAGCAGCATCAATGGCCAATTTGCTCGGCATGGCAATAGGCGTTGGTGGCAGCCCCTTAATCACATAAGTATTGTAAGCTGTGGCTGTTCTTAAATCTTTGCGCCTAATATTGCCATCAAAACTCTCACCCATACCATAAATAACCGTAGGATCGGTTTGTAAGCGCATATTCAGATTAAGTCGATTAACAAATACGCCAGAAATTCGTGGCCGTTCAGCTGCCACACCGGTTTCTTTTTCGATGATGGACGCCATAGTTAATCCTTCATAGGCCGATGCATAGGGCAAATTTAATGCACGATTTAGCCATGCCTCGTTTAAATATTGTTGCATACTTAAATGAGCGCGCTTGACCACGTCAATTGCCGCGGTTTGCGCCACAAAGTAATAGGTGTCGGGTAATAGATATCCTTCAATGGACTGCTGCGGCAATGTTGCCGTTAACGTGGCAAGTTGTTGATGAAAATTATCGTTAAACTTTATGTGTGGATGAGACTTTATTGCTAACAACCACTCCCGCCAGTTTAGACCTTCGATTAAACTGATGGAAAATTGGAATTCTTTGCCTTTAGAAAAAAGCTGCAACAATTCTAACGCACTCATTGAGGGCAACATTTCGTAGGTACCCACTTTGATATTGGCCAGTTCTGGTACCAGCTTTAATCTAATTTTCAGACCCAGATTATCCTTGATGATCCCTTGGCTTTTTAATCTATTGAGTATGCCTTTTGCAGATTGTCCGGCTTTAACTTGATACAGAGTTGCCTCAGTAAGGTTAATTGGCTGATGTACTTTTTTATCAAAATGAAACAGAACCGCGACCAAAACAATACCGAGCATAACCGCAAAGATTGACAACCATTTTACCATTTTCATCACACTTTTTTCGCATTGAGGTTAATTGTTTGCTGCACATAATGCTGTATGTGTTTTGTTTGATCCACAACATAGTTTTTAGTTTGCTGATCAAGAGGATTAAACAAACTCAGCACCGGAACCAACATCATTAAAGAGTTACAAACAAACAACTCTTGAACGTTAAGCAACACGCCGACGTCCTGTTTAACCACCTGACATTCTACCTGATTTTGTTGCATTATTTCCAGAATATGGTTACGCATAACCCCTTCAACCCCTGAATCTGAAAGGTCTGCGGTATTCCAGACATTATTCTTGTACCAAAACAGATTACCTACAGAAGTCTCAACTATTTGTTGCTGGGTATCACAAACAACCCCATCATCATAATGAGTTTGTGCTAATGCCTGCTTAACTAACACCTGCTCAAGTCGGTTTAAATGTTTAATACCTGCAAGTAAAGGTTGGCTAGCTAAGGTAACCGGGCTAATGGTTAACCTAATGCCATTAGTTTGCCAAAGCGTGTAATGTGCAGGAATAGTGTGGTGACTAATAATAAAACTTGGGTTTACTGCGCCAACTGGGCTATAACCTCTCCCCCCTTCGCCACGAGTAACCATCACTTTGACGACACAGTCAGCAGTGGACTTTACCGAATCAAGAATACAACTTGCTAACTCTGACCATTGATTAAAATCTATATGTAAGGTTTTGCACGCCAACTTTAAGCGTTTAATATGGGCATCAAAAAACTCAAGGTAACCGTTTCTAAACGCCATAGTAGTAAAGCAGCCATCACCGTACAAAAAGGCTCTATCTGCAATAGCGATATATTGTTGTTGCTGTCCGTTAACAATCATTCATTGTTGCTCTAGCCCCTACAAAACCGTCGATATTATCCACATGCTAAATTTTGCCTAAAGTTTTTTAAACAGTAATGAGCCATTAGTGCCACCAAAACCAAACGAATTACATAATGCATAATCCATAGTCACTGGTCTGGCAGTATGGGCAACAAAATCAAGATCGCAGCCTTCACCTGGATTATCTAAATTAATAGTCGGTGGTGCAATTTGGTCACGTAAGGCCAATATAGTAAATATCGCCTCAACTGATCCCGCCGCTCCGAGTAAATGCCCGATCATCGATTTAGTTGAACTCACCAAAACATGGTTGGCATGGTCTGCAAACACATGCTTAATGGCGGCAACTTCAGCCACATCTCCTGCTGGCGTAGAGGTTCCATGGGCATTGATGTAACCAATTTGGCTGACGTCGATTTTCGCATCGTTAATGGCATTGACCATAGCTGTGGCAGCACCTTCACCGTCAGCTGGCGGCGAAGTCATGTGATATGCATCGCCACTCATACCAAAACCAACTAATTCAGCATAAATGGTGGCACCACGAGCTACAGCAGAATCATAGTCTTCTAACATCACCACGCCTGCGCCCTCGCCCATTACAAAGCCATCTCGATCTTTATCCCAAGGGCGGCTGGCCGCTTCAGGGTTATCGTTATGAGTAGATAAAGCACGGGCTGCGGCAAAACCGCCTATACCAAGAGCACAGACGGTTGATTCAGCACCACCTGCAATCATCGCATCAGCGTCACCGTATGCAATGATACGGGCAGCGATACCAATATTATGCACTCCAGTGGTACATGCGGTAACAACGTTGATATTTGGGCCCTTGATCCCTTCAAATATGGAGAAGAAACCCGAGATCATATTAGTGATAGTGGCAGGAACAAAAAACGGTGAAATTTTGCGAGGGCCTGATTCCAACATTCGGCGATGATTTTCTTCAATTAAACCCAAGCCGCCAATCCCAGAGCCAATAGCCACGCCAATTCGCCCTGCATTTTGTCCTGTGACTTCAAAGCCTGAATGTTCTAGAGCTTGTTTACCGGCAGCAATACCTAGTTGGATAAACCTATCCATTTTTTTGGTTTCTTTTTTGGGAATGTACTGCTCAGCATCAAAGCCTTTGACTTCACCGGCAAACTGCGTGCTAAACAAAGCCGCATCAAAAGAAGTAATAGGGGCAATACCACTTTTACCAGCAAGAATGTTTTTCCAAGTGGAATCGACAGTATTGCCAACAGGGGAAAGCATGCCAAGACCGGTCACTACAACGCGACGTTTAGACACATTGGCCTCCGCTTATCTATGAATTTATGTTTATTTTTGAAAAGAAACGGCCCAGAGAGGGCCGTTTTTAAAACATTACGCGTCTTTATTAGCGTTAACGTAGTCAATAGCAGACTGAACAGTAGTAATTTTTTCAGCTTCTTCATCAGGAATTTCTGTATCGAACTCTTCTTCAAGAGCCATGACCAATTCAACAGTATCTAGTGAATCCGCACCTAAATCATCGACGAAGGAAGCTTCAGGTTTAACTTCATCTTCTTTAACACCAAGTTGTTCAATGACGATTTTTTTTACACGTTCTTCGATAGTACTCATAATTCTAGTTATCCTTTAAGTCGCTAGATATAAATTTGCGAGTAGTGTATTCAGCTAAGTGATCCCTTGCAAGCAACAGGCTCAACTTTTTGTCTGGTCTAACCACTCACAGATTAGTAAATATTAATTGGTTCAATAAAGCATCAACAACTGAAAACTTTATCACATTCTATCCCATATACATGCCGCCATTGACGTGTATCGTTTCTCCGGTGATATATGCAGCCTCATCACTGGCTAAAAATCCAACAGTCGCGGCTATTTCTTTTGGGTCGCCTAAACGATTTGCTGGAATATCTTTAAATATACTTTCTTTTTGCTCAGCAGTTAATGCTTTTGTCATATCTGTATCAATAAAACCCGGCGAAACCACATTAACAGTAATGCCTCTGGAGGCTACTTCACGGGCCATAGACTTACTAAAACCTATCACACCAGCCTTCGCAGCGGCATAATTAGCCTGACCTGCATTGCCGGTTGAGCCAACCACTGAACCAATATTAATAATGCGTCCTTTGCGTTTTTTCATCATACCACGTAGCACTGCTTTAGACATTTTGAAAATTGATGTCAAATTAGTATCCATAATGCTTTGCCATTCGTCATCTTTCATACGCATCAATAGATTATCACGAGTGATCCCAGCATTGTTTACCAATATATCCACAGCACCGTGTTTTTCGGTGATATCTGTTAGCAAAGCTTGCATCGAGTCAGGGTCAGCAACATTTAATACTTTACCTTCACCACAGCCTTGCAGATATTCACTGATGGCTAAGGCGCCATTTTCGGAAGTGGCCGTACCAATTACGGTTGCACCGTCGGCCATTAATCGCTCGGCTATCGCTCTGCCAATTCCTCTACTTGCACCGGTAACCAGTGCAACACTGCCATTTAAATTAGCCATATATTCTCTCTACAAACAATATTTAAAGTAATTAAATCAATGAATTCACAGAATCTACTGTATTAATCGCGGTGCAGCTTAAACGTTTATCAATACGCTTAGTTAATCCGGTTAATACCTTGCCAGGCCCTACTTCTAATAAGGCGTCAACTTCAAGGTCAGCTAACTTAGTCACGGTTTCAGTCCACCTAACGGGACTATATAGTTGTTCAACCAATGCTTGCTTGATAGTCTTTGGATCAGTTGGATAAGCCACATCAACATTATTGATTACAGGCACACTAGGTACATGGAACTGAATATCGTCAAGCAAACTTGCTAATTGATCCGCTGCTGGTTTCATCAATGCACAATGAGACGGAACACTTACCGCCAAGGGTAATGCTCGTTTAGCGCCTTGTTCTTTACACAAATTAGCGGCCACTTCTGCAGCACCTTTGTTTCCAGCGATAACAACTTGCCCAGGTGAATTAAAATTCACTGCGGCCACCACTTCACCAGTGTCTGTTTGAGCTTGTTCACAACTAGAAACGACTTTCTCATCATCTAAGCCAATGATTGCATACATAGCACCTACTCCAGCAGGCACTGCTTGTTGCATAAATTGCCCACGAGCTTCAACTAATTTAACCGCATCGGCAAAATCTATTACTCCAGCACAGACTAAAGCGGAATATTCTCCTAAGCTATGCCCAGCCATGTAGGCTGGTTGGCTATGTGCTTTTTCAAGTAAAAGTTTATAAATTGCATAACTCGCCGTTAATATTGCCGGTTGGGTAATATGAGTTTGATTAAGTTTAACCTCATCGTTTTGAATGACATCCCATAAGTCATAACCCAATACTTCACTGGCCTGTGCAAATGTATCCTGAATAACTGTATATTCGGCAGCTAGTTCACTTAACATGCCTAAAGTCTGGGACCCTTGACCGGGAAAAACCCATGCTTGTTTACTCATAATTAATTCTCTAAAAATTGTATATTAATAACGTACTAAGGCTGACGCCCAAGCAAAGCCGCCGCCAAACGCTTCTAGAAGTAGGTTCTGTCCACGTTTAATTCTACCATCACGGATCGCGGTATCAAGGGCAGTAGGCACTGTTGCGGCTGAAGTATTGCCATATTGCTCAAGGGTAATAACCACCTGATCAAGTGACATCTCTAATTTTTTAGCCGTCGCTTTAATAATGCGGAAATTGGCTTGGTGTGGCACTAACCAGTGCAAATCTGATTTTTTCATATTGTTGGCAGCTAACGTTTGTTCCACTACTTGACTTAACTTAGTCACCGCGACTTTAAATACTTCATTGCCTTTCATGCTGCCCCAGTTTTCATGCACAGATTGCTCATCACCGTGTTGCGGATTGCCTATAGTGAGTAAGTCACCATAAGAGCCTGCTGCATGGATATGAGTTGATAAAATACCGGGTTCTTCACTTGCCTCAATAATAGTGGCACCTGCTGCATCGCCAAATAAGATCACCATAGTGCGATCTTCAGGGCTAATCATGCGGCTCAAGCAATCTGTACCTACTACCAATATTCGTTTGGCCATGCCACTTTTTATATATTGATCCGCCACACTCAGGGCGTAACAATAACCAGCACAGGCAGCCGCAACATCAAATGCGGGTATGCCGTCAACATCTAATGCTTTTTGGATTTCACAGGCCGTACTAGGCAATGCATAACGACCACTTGTGGTAGCACATACAATCATGTCCAGTGACTTGGCATCGATACCCGCCGCTTCTAATGCCTTTTTACTGGCTTCAAAGCCCATAGTAGCAGCCGTTTCGTTGGCGCCGATAATACGCCTTTCTTTGATCCCGGTTCTGTCTGTGATCCATTCATCTGACGTATCAACCATCACCGATAAGTCTGCATTGGTTCTTATGGTACTGGGATAATAACTACCTGTGCCAATTATTCTGGAATTCATTTATTAGTGGCGCTCCATTAAAACCGCTTCAATTTTGTCTTTAATTTTGTCAGGTACCTGCATCTCGACTTGATGTATGGCCTCGCGTATGGCATACAAAAAAGCCTCTGACGAGGCGTTACCATGGCTCTTTACCACAATTCCGCGCAATCCTATCAGACTAGCGCCATTATACTGGTCGGGTTTCATTCGTAAATAAATGCTACGGAACAAAGGAGTGGCTATTTTTGCCACGATTTTAGACAACCAATTGTGCTGAGATGCGTTTTTAACTTCTTGAATAACAAAATTCACTAAACCTTCCCAAGATTTTAAGGCGATATTACCCACAAAACCATCGGTAACTATCACATCAGCTTTCTGGGAAAAGATATCGTTACCTTCAACATAGCCAATATAGTTAATGCTCTTGGAGTCATTTAATAATTTAGCCGTTTGTTTAACTTGATCGTTTCCCTTGATTTCTTCTGAACCAACGTTGAGTAACGCTACCTTTGGTTGGTTGATATGAGCAATTTGTTCGGCCAATACAGAGCCCATCACAGCATATTGGAACAACACTTCTGAATCACAATTAATATTTGCGCCTAAATCTAAGAGGTACACTTTGCCATTATTAATGGTTGGCACCAAAGTGATAAGTGCAGGACGATCTATACCAGGTAAGGTCTTCAGCACGTAATATGCCATGCTGAGCAAAGCGCCAGTATTGCCACCGCTGACACAAGCATCAGCCTCATTATTATTGACTAGGTCGAGAACACGTCGCATCGAAGAATTTTTTTTGTGCCGCAAAGCATGGGCAGGCGCTTCATCCATAGCAACGGTTTGTGGGCAGTCGGATAAAGTAATACGTGTTTGAATTTCTGGTAGCTGTTTGCTCAACCACACTGACATAAGCGCCAAAGGGCCACAAAAAATAAAATCTAAATGGGGAGTTTGTTGCAGTGCGGTTAATGCAGCAGGAAAAATAATATGGGGGCCGTGATCGCCCCCCATGATATCTAACGCTAAGGTTAGACGACTCAAAATTTTGTCACTTTAAATTAAAGAGATAAAACTTTTTTGCCTTTGTAGTAACCATCAGCGGTCACGTGATGACGAATATGCGTCTCACCTGACGTTGAATCTACAGACAAAGTCGCAGAACCTAGTGCATCGTGTGAACGACGCATTCCACGTCTTGAACGAGTTTTCTTACTCTTCTGTACAGCCATTACTTTACTCCTAGTCTCGCTTAAGTTCTTTCAAAACCGCGAACGGGTTTGGACGTTCATCGGCCGGTTCAATTTTTCCGAAGCTCATTTTATCACGTTTTTGTTTGCAATCCTCCTCTGCATGAAGGGCTACAATCGGTAGTGATATAATCAGTTCGTCTTCAAGTGTTTGAAATAAATTGATTTCTCCTTGGTCATCGACCTCAACCGGTTCGTAAACATCCGGTAATTCATCTTCGACTTCTTCTTTAGCACTCTGCACGGGGCTAAAACAAAAAGACACATCCAATGGATGTTCGAAAACTTCATTACATCTCTGACAGATTAGTGATGTTGAACATGTCATATGACCCTGAAAATAAGTAAGACCCTGCTCGTCTTTCGCAAACTTAATTTCAACATCAACTTCTTTGCCAATATCAGCAACTGATCCAAGCAATCTAGGCATCTCAGACGACAAAATAACACCCCGATAATCGGAACGTATATTGGCATTCTTAACTGGGTCTACCTGCTTGGGTAGTTTCACTTTCTGCATAGCGCGCGCATATTATAGTTTCAATGGCGGTTAGTCAAAGAAAACTCAAAGAAAAGATCATAGTTAATGACACTGAATGCAGCATTTTATATGCTTGGCTAATATTTTTAAGACACAGTCACTAGCACCTATGAAATTCATCTTGGCTTCGAGTTCATCTTACCGTCAATCCATTTTAAAAAAACTGCATATTCCATTCTCTTGTGCCGCGCCTAACATAGATGAATCGCCAAAAGCGAATGAATCAATATCTAATCTGGTAGAACGTCTTGCTAAAGATAAAGCGTTAACCGTAGCCTCTCAAAAGATCCATAAAAATAGTTACGTCATTGGCTCAGATCAATTGGTTAGTTTTAACGGCCAAGTGCTAGGTAAGCCTGGAGACTTGGCTACAGCCAAACAACAACTGCTGATGTTTAGCGGCCAAACTGTCAGGTTTTACACTGGGTTGTGTGTAGTTCATTCAGCAAACAAACAATTGGCACAAATAGTAGAAACCTTTGATGTGACATTTAAGACCTTAACTGAGAGACAAATATCAACCTACTTACAGATTGAGCAACCTTACGACTGTGCGGGCAGTTTTAAATGTGAAGGTTTAGGCATAGCATTATTTGAATCTCTTAATGGCAGAGATCCCAATACATTAATTGGCTTACCATTGATTGCCTTGATGGACTTATTCAAAACATTATCGGTGGATTTGTTTGATTATATGCAAAAAGATTGTCATTAAACTGTCATTAGATGTGCAGCAATAATTCTTCCAATGAATCAATCAAACACAATGGCCTTATATTTCACTTCGAAGTCTTTTTAATACACTGACTAAAACTGGCTCAAGGGGGGCTTTATAACTGACTCGTTCTTCAGTATTAGGATGAATAAAAGCCAATGAGTGTGCATGTAAAAATAATCTTTTGAGCCCTATTTTTTGGGTTCTTTGATCAAAGTCTTTATCACCGTATCGATTGTCAGCGGCAATCGGGTGACCAGCATGTAAACAATGTACACGAATTTGGTGAGTACGGCCGGTAATAGGCGAAGCTTCAACTAAGGTAGCTTGGTTGAAAGATTCTAAAATACGATAGCGGGTTTCCGATGGTTTTCCTTCTTCATTAACCAACACTATGCGCTCGCCAGATTTTAAGGTGTTCTTTAACAAGGGAGCTTTCACCTTAAAGCGATTAGCTGGCCATTCTCCAGCCACTAAAGCTTGATAACGTTTGTCGACTTTTCTATCTCTGAGTTGTTCGTGTAGATTTTTTAAAGCAGAACGTTTTTTAGCTATTAACAAACAACCCGACGTATCCCGGTCTAGCCTATGTACTAACTCTAAAAACTTTTGTTGTGGACGTAACGCCCTAAGGGCTTCAATTACCCCAAAACTTAAACCACTGCCACCATGCACCGCTGTACCTGAAGGTTTATTTAACACAATTAACCAGTCATCTTCATATAAAATGTGGTTTTCCAGACTCGATACTTTATCCAGTTTAGTGGAAGGTAAGTCTGTTGGCTCAGATACTCGGACAGGCGGAATTCGCAACTCATCGTTGGCCTGTAATTTATATTCGGGCTTAACCCGTTTTTTGTTCACTCGTACTTCGCCTTTGCGCAAAATGCGATAAATAAGGCTTTTAGGCACTCCTTTTAAGAAAGTGCGTAAATAGTTATCTATCCTTTGCCCTTCAAGGTCAGGATCGATAGTAACAAATTGAACTTTTTGAAATGATAGGTCTGTCATAAGCCGCGGATTATAACTGAATTGCTCTAGTAGTTGTCCAGTATTTTAATGTCTTGCCAGTGTCAGTGCTTTAATGTGATAATACGCCGGTTTTCAAACATGTAATAAATGTTGTAAACAAACAGATGGATTAATCAGTTCTGTATGCAAAAACGACCAATTTGTCGTATCCCGTTTATCGTAAAGCGTGACTTGCAAGCCTAATACGGCTAATCAACTGTGAAGCGAGTAACTTTTCACAAGCTTGATTAAACAGAACCCTTACATCAGCGATATAAATAACCTATTGATCGCCATTGATGTAGAGAATACAAAAGAATTGACAAGATATTTGAATAACAAAATAGCCAGACAAGCATTTGTTATTCGAATACCACTAAGTTTTAAATTATTAATCAGTAAGCTAAACATACCGTCTTGTTTAGCGCCTATAAAATATAGGTAAAGTGTTTAAAAACAATGCGTTAAATAATTAACGCGAATAACACTGGGCGCAAAAACTTAACCATTAGTATACAGTCGTGAGGCTGCATTGAATAATTGTCACATTACTGCGTAGTTCTTTACTTGTGGTGATCGGTACTTTACCGAGCTAACAAGAATGAAAAGAATGTTAATCAATGCCACTCAGCAAGAAGAATTGCGAGTGGCACTTGTAGATGGTCAAAAACTGTATGATTTAGACATAGAAAGTCCAGGTCACGAACAGAAAAAAGCCAATATTTACAAAGGTACTATTACCCGCGTAGAGCCTAGTTTAGAAGCCGCATTTGTGGATTACGGCGCTGACCGCCATGGTTTCCTTCCCCTTAAAGAAATTGCCAGAACTTACTTCCCTCAAGGTTATAGATTTGAAGGTCGCCCAAATATCAAAGAGGTGATCAGAGAAGGCCAAGAAGTCATTATTCAAATTGATAAGGAAGAACGTGGCCAAAAAGGCGCAGCCTTAACCACCTTTATCAGTCTAGCTGGTAGCTACTTAGTGTTAATGCCAAACAACCCTCGCGCAGGCGGTGTATCTCGTCGCATTGAAGGCGATGAGCGTACTGAATTGAAAGCCGCTTTGGGTGGTTTAGACCTACCAGACGGCATGGGGTTAATCGTCAGAACTGCTGGCGTAGGCAAAACAACTGAAGAACTAGCATACGATTTAGATTACCTAGTGTCTGGTTGGGGCCGAATTAAAGAAATGGCCGACTCTCGCCCTGCCCCATTCCTAATTCACCAAGAAAGTGATGTTGTAGTACGTGCGATCCGCGATTACCTTAGACGGGATATCGGCGAAATCCTTATCGATAATCCCACCGTTCATGAAAGAGCATTAAAACACGTTGAGCAAATGCGCCCAGATTACGCAAATCGCGTGAAATTATACAAAGGTGATGTACCTTTGTTCAGCCATTATCAAATTGAAAGCCAAATCGAATCGGCTTTTCAACGTGAAGTAAGACTTCCTTCAGGTGGCTCAATCGTTATTGATCCTACAGAAGCGTTGATTTCAATAGATATCAACTCTGCCCGAGCCACCAAAGGTAGCGATATTGAAGAAACTGCCTTCAATACTAACCTTGAAGCTGCAGATGAAATTGCCCGTCAATTACGTTTACGTGATGCTGGCGGCTTAGTCGTTATCGACTTTATCGATATGACTCCAGTGCGTCATCAACGTGAAGTTGAAAATCGCATGAAAGACGCAGTTAGAGGTGACAGAGCGCGAGTACAACTAGGGCGTATTTCACGCTTTGGTTTACTAGAAATGTCACGTCAGCGTTTACGTCCATCTTTAGGCGATTCAGCCAATAACGTGTGTCCAAGATGTAGTGGTCACGGTTCGGTTCGAGGCACAGAATCATTAGCGTTATCTGTACTTCGCATCATGGAAGAAGAAAGCATTAAAGATAATACCGGGCAAATAGAAGCCCAGTTACCGGTTAATGTTGCGACATATTTACTCAATGAAAAACGTAATTCAGTACGTAGTGTTGAAAAACGACATAGCGTTCAGTTAGTTATTATTCCTAACCCGAACATGGAAACGCCCCAATACAGCGTTGCCCGTAGACGTCCAGATGACGCAGTTCAGGAAATGAGTTATAACTTGCCTTTAATTGAGCAAGAAGAAAATATAACCGATAAAAATGTTGCTCCAGCGATGGCGAAAGAACAACCCGCTCTGCAAAGCCTTATTGCTCCCGAAAAGAAAAAAGCAGCTCCCGTTGCTGCTGCCGTTCAATCAGAAAGTTTATTAGATAAAGCCAGTAAATGGATTTCTGGGTTATTTAAAGCAGAAGAAAAAGTGGTGCCAAAGAAAACCACTCATACTCGCGATCAAGGGACTAATCAGCGTCAAAATAGAAACGCGCGCCCTGATAGAAATAAACGTAACAGCAAAAGTCATGAGCGCAAAGAGCACAGCGAGCAGTCTACTCAACGCAATGCACGCCCAGATAAAAACGAACGTCCTGAGCGTAAACCAAGAAATGATAACCGCAAGCCCCGTCGCGATGATAAAGCAGTAGAAGCAACGCAAGATGCTGCCATGGCTACAAAGGGCAATACTGTGACGCCCGCACCGGCCAAGAAAAAAGAACAAGTAGCGGAACGCAGAAAACGCCGCGATACCAGACGTAGTGTTAGAGTTGACGATGACAATAGCGACTCAAACAATGCAGTCGCTGCGGTGCTAGAAACTCAGGCGGACGTTACTGCTAAGCCGGTAACAACCGTTCAAAATGATGCCGTAGTAGCTAACAAAGCCACTAATGAGCAAAGTACAGTTGAAACAGCGCAAACAGACTTAGCCTCAAAACCGGCCGTTGAAACGCCAGACGTTAAAACTAATGACGACACTAACAAAGATGAAGAGTCTAGCCCTCGTACTCGCAGTCGTCGTTCTCCAAGACACATTCGAGCAGCGGGTCAAAAACGCCGTAAAGAAGGTGACGAAAAAGACGAAGCGGTGAAAACTGAGTCGGCTGAAGTTACACAGGACGAACTACAGTTTGATGAACCTGTAGCTGCGCCTAAGGCCGAAACAGCACCTGAAGTTAGTGTTGCTGAAGCAACGCCAGCACAAGTCGCCATGGAACTGACACCTGAGCCAGTTGCACAAGCAGCCAGTTCACAGGAAAGTAACCTTGCTACAGTTGAGTCTGAAAAAACAGTTGAAAAAGCGCCACCTAAGAAAGCGGCCAAGAAAGCCACGTCTTTAAAAGTGGTGGCTAAACCTGTCAAAAAGGAATCTATTTCAGCTCCTATGGCTCGACCAGCATCAATTGATGACGCATTTGTCGATGTTAAAATTGGCTCTGTTGACGATGCCGCTAGACCAGAAGTTAAACGCTCTGGTAAATCAGCAGCCTTTGCAAGTTCTTCTAATGCAGCAACAGCACCAGCAACACGTCCTGGTTCGTAAAGCTCGTTAGTTAAATACTCGTAAGAGTTTAGAAAATGCCGCAAGACCTCACAGTCTTGCGGCATTTTATTGATAGTCTAAGTGCTATTAAGGGTTAATTACTGTATCCTCCCGCGACTATTTTAATCTGTTTAAAATTTAAGCTATGCCAGTCGATGTCTACGACTTTATTGGCAAATAAGCTAATCACCCTATTTGAGAATTATCTATGAGTTTTGCCGACCTAGGCCTATCACCAAAAATTTTATCCGCTATTGCCAGTAAAGGGTATACCACTCCTTCTCCCATTCAAGCTAAAGCCATACCAGCGGTATTGCAAGGCAGTGATGTTATGGCAGCGGCGCAAACAGGCACCGGTAAAACAGCTGGTTTCACTTTGCCCATTTTACAGCTATTGAGCCAAGGGCAATCAGCCCGGCCTAATCAAGCTAGAGCATTGATACTCACGCCAACCCGAGAATTGGCGGCACAAATAGCAGAAAGTGTGCAAACTTACGGCAAAGACTTACCGTTAAAATCAGCCGTGGTATTTGGCGGTGTGGGTATTAACCCACAAATGCTTAAATTACGTAAAGGTGTGGATATCTTGGTTGCCACTCCTGGCCGTCTACTTGACTTATACAACCAAAATGCAGTGAAGTTTTCTGAGTTAGAAATTTTGGTTATGGATGAAGCCGATCGTATGTTGGATATGGGCTTTATTCACGACATCAAAAAAATCATCAAGTTATTACCGCAAAAACGTCAAAATTTAATGTTTTCAGCCACCTTTTCTGACGATATTCGAAAACTTGCCAAAGGTTTAGTGAATAACCCAGTAGAAATTTCCGTATCGCCAGCTAACACCACTGTCGATTTAGTTGAGCAATGGGTTTACCCCGTTGACAAAAGTAAAAAATCTCAACTGCTTACCCACTTGATTAAAGAAAATGATTGGCAGCAGGTATTAGTTTTTAGTCGCACTAAACATGGCGCCAACCGCATTGCCAAACAGCTTGAAGCTCATGGAATTAGCTCAGCAGCTATTCATGGTAACAAAAGCCAAGGTGCTCGTACCAAAGCACTCGCTGACTTTAAGCAAGGTAAAGTGAAAGCCTTGATAGCCACTGATATTGCTGCCCGTGGTTTGGATATCGATCAATTACCGCAAGTCGTCAATTTTGATTTGCCCAATGTACCCGAAGATTATGTGCATCGAATTGGACGTACTGGTCGCGCTGGAGCAACAGGTCAAGCTATATCCATGGTGACCCAAGATGAATTTAAGGAATTAGTCGATATTGAGATATTGATCAAACAACTTATTCAGCGAAAAGTTACGGCTGGTTTTGAACCCACTCAAGCACTTCCAGAATCAAAATTGGGTCAAAAACCCATTAAAGCCAAAAAGCCGAAGCAAGCTCAATCAGGTCACAGAGATGGACAACGTTCTGGGCGTAATTCATCGGGTGGACAGCCACCTAAAAGTAATTATTCACGAAATAGAAGTAAGAGCCAATCTACTGGCAACTCTGGCAATCGTTAGCCTTCACAGATAAGCCAAAAGCCCGTGCTCATTTTTGATGAGCACGGGCTTTTCTGTATATTCTTCTAAAAAAGCACTTAACCAATCACCTTTTCACAAACAAAATTTAGTAGTTGAATTTCGTATAATTGAAATTCTTGTAATCTTGTTTGCATCCCCTATTATGCTGCGAAATTTTCTAGACTGACACAGCATGTTATTAAACTATATTTTAATTGGCCTAGCACTATTAGCACTTGCTGGGGTTGTTTTTGAAGAAATAATTCATATCAATAAAGCAAAAATCACTTTATTGTTTGGCACCCTATCTTGGATTTTACTTTTTGTATTTGCTCCATCGAGTGCTGACCGGCAACTCATCGATCATAGCCTGCGAGAGAATCTCGCTGATATCTCATCACTATGGCTATTTTTAGTAGCAGCAATGACATTTGTTGCTTACTTAAATAAAAAAGGCTTGATAGCCACCTTATTACACCGTGCCATGCCAGAGTCCATCAGCGAACGTAAATTGTTATTTTTTACCGCTATTTTCAGTTTTATTTTTTCATCTTTGGCTGACAATATCACCGCTACCTTGGTCTCAATTGCCTTGATACTGTCCTTATCATTGCCCCCTAATAAAACCATACGCTTTGCAGTTTTGGTGGTATTTGCTGTCAACTCTGGTGGTGTGTCACTTATTACCGGTGATGTTACAACCTTGATGATCTTTTTAGCAGACAAAGTCAGTATTCTGAATTTGTTGTGGTTATCCTTACCGTCTTTTATTGCAGTGATGGCATTGACTTTAATGATGTGTATTGGCATGAATGGCAAAGTCAGAATAAAGCAGCAAAGACTTGAGATACGCAAGTTAGACTATGCCATTGCGATCATTTTTCTAGGTACAATTTTACTAACGATAATTGGCAATGTGCTTTTTGAAATTCCACCGGTGCTGAGCTTTTTAGCGGGTCTTTCAGTTATGTTTATAGTCGCCAGATTATGTAATGACGATGACGAACACGATCCTATTTTGGAATATATTCGCTACATCGAATTTGATACCTTGTTGTTTTTCCTAGGCATACTGTTGTTAGTCGGCATGTTAGAACAAATTCATGCGTTAGACTTTCTAGTCACCCTTTACCAATATGTGCCGCCGCTGTATGCCAATTATATTATGGGCATTACCTCAGCCACCGTTGACAACGTCCCACTCACCGCCGCTTTATTAAAAACAGGGATAGAAATGGACTTGGCATCATGGCTAGGGCTGACTTATGCGGTGGGTGTTGGCGGTTCATTGTTAGTGATTGGTTCAGCTGCAGGCATAGTCACTATGAGCAAAGTACCGGGGTTAAGTTTTGCTCGTTATGCCAAGTATGGATTATTGTTGTTGCTGGCCTATACATTAGGTTATGTCTTGGTGATTGGTTTAGCCCAAGTCATTTAGAGCAATGGCCATTTAGTCAATTAATCGAGCTGGTATTACACATTTGCGGTGAGTATTCTGTCTAAGTGATTCGCAAAATTTTGTCTATCACTTTGATTCAATGGGGGCGGCCCACCAGACTGTTCACCGCTGGCACGCATGGTGTCCATAAAGTCACGGATATTGAGCCTAGAGCGAATGTTCTCAGTAGTGAACAGTTCACCTCTTGAGCTCAATACCTGGCCGCCTTTTTCAATGACTTCTGCGGCTAAAGGAATATCGCTGGTGATCACCAAGTCATGTAATTCGACTTGTCTGACAATTTCGTCGTCAGCCACATCAAATCCAGCGCTGACTTGCATAGAACGAATAAACTTAGACGCTGGTGTACGAATATATTGATTCGCCACAAAGATGGTTTCAACTTTTTTACGCTCTGCTGCCCGAAACAAAATATCTTTTATCACCACCGGACATGCATCTGCATCTACCCAAATTTTCAATATTACTCTCTCTTTTAAGCTATTTAATTTTCTGGAACGGCTTCAGTAAACGCTAATTTTAATTGTTTTACTTGTTTTTCTGTCAGCACACTTAAGTATTGGTCAGTTAGTGTAAATTCTGTATGACTTTTTTGATACTGGACCAAATTTTCAAACAAGGTTTGTTGCATCTTAACACTTGAAGCACGCGCTTCTACCTCTGACATATTTTGCTTTGTCAGCTCTAGTTTTAATAATTCTGCCAGTTTAGACAAATCAGCCAATGATATGGGTGACATGTGCAGCGAATTATCTTCAAGGGTCGAGTAATCCAACATAGGTTCATGCAACACTTTGGACGTTTGCCTGAATGACATTCGTTTGCTTGCCTCTGCAGTGCGTTCTTTACCTAAGGGATTTTCATCAAGCATCATCTCGGGTTTCTGAGTAGACGCCTTCATTTGCTTTACTTTAATAGCAGGATCAGCCGCAATTTCTTCTGTCAGGTTTTCAGCCTCGATAAAGTTGGGTGTTAGCATATCGGGCTCATGCACTATGTCAGCATCCCTTGCAATAATATTGAGTGGGTCAACAAAATAATCCCGTTGGGTAATAAACAAAATCCCCAAAATACCCACAGAGGCCACCAATGAAAACGGCCATTGCCATGCCTTTAGTGTCTTAGCTGGTGCATTTTTATTGGCAGACGCAGCTTGACTGTGCTTGTGATCTTGTGTCAACAGGCTAGTGTTTTTTGAAAGTTGTTGTTTGGCCATAGCCATAATCTCAGAGTCAACTTGCCCCCTAGGTATTTCACCTTGTTGTTCTTTATTATACTGATAAAGCTCACTTATTTTTTTTTCATGGGCTAATAAGTCAAAAGATTCATCTCTGTTGTTAGGTTTCATAAAATCGCCCTCCCCGTCTTAATATGCAAACATTGCCGGAGGTTTTCATAAGCGTAACGCAAACGACTTTTGCTGGCTTCAAAGCTAGTATTGAGTACCGCTGCGATATCTTTAACCGACAGACCGGCTTCTTCTTTTAACAAAAAGCTGTCTTTTTGTGCCTGAGGCAATTGAGCAATACAATATTTTAAAGATTCTGCGGCTCTAACGCTGTTTATTTCACTCTCCGCTTCATTCAATATTTGTCTCGGTTTTAGGTCTATAGACGACTCAGCTGTGTCATCGTCTTGACTGCCCACCAGCACTTTATTGACCATAGACAAATGCCGTACATGATCCACTAACTTGTTGTGGGCTAAGGTATATAACCAAGTTGTAAATTTCGCCGATGGTTGATAATGAATGGCCTGCACAATAACCTTATTCCAGATATCCTGATATAAATCTTCTGCCAAACTAGGCTCAGGAATATGCCGCATAAAATACCGATACAATCCGCCTTTGTGCCGGTTATACAAAGTTTCAAAGGCCCGAAGATCACCTGCGCCATATTGCAGCATCAAAACTGCATCTGTTTGTTGTTGATAATCTGCAGAGGCAGGGATAGGTTGCGTTGACTCTGCAATATTAGCGTTAGGGCTAGAGTTCGAATTCATGGGTTATTTTAATTAGCCGTCAATAAAGTAGGTTTAATCTCGATTTTGCGGGCAAAACCTTGAAGATTCAATTCTACTGACGGTATTTTTTCCCCAGATTGTTGGGCGGAGCTGACTTGCAAAGAGGCACTGCTACGAACCAAGCGAATAAATTCGGCACGATAACCAAACTCATCTTTACCTTTAGCATCAACGGCTAAATCAATGATTTTTTGATAATTCAATTCTTGCCAATAATCACTCTGTTTTAATAAATGGGCAAATCCCACAACGCTACTAGCAAACCTAAAATCATCGGATTGTTGCTCAAAATCAGTAATTTGCTTAACTAGCACCGCATGTTTGAGCAATTGACTAGTTTCACTGTTTACAGCTTTGTAGCGCAGTTTAACCAAAGCTAATTCATCAGAAAATGCCTTGTCTTGGTTTTTAACGTCATTCTTAACGTGCGCTTTCTGATAACGCAGTGGATCTAAGTAAGGGTTGTTCGAAGTATTAAGGGTCAGCTCATACAATGCAGTAACAGTGTGTCCTGCGCCAATTTCGCCAGCATCCACTTGGTCATTATTAAAGTCTTCACGTTTTAATGCGCGATTTTCGTAACCTAAAAGGCGGTATTCAGCCACTAAGTCAGGATTAAACTCTACTTGGATTTTGACATCCTGTGCAATAGTTAACAGTGTGGCATTCATTTCATCTATTAATACTTTTCGCGCTTCATGAATATTATCGATGTAGGCATAGTTGCCGTTACCTGCATCGGCTAATTGTTCCATAAGATGGTCGTTGTAGTTACCCTGCCCAAAACCCAAAGTGGTTAAGGCAATGCCTTTCTGGCGTTTATGTTTGATCAATTCAATCAATCGTTCATGACTAGTCATTCCCACATTAAAATCACCGTCTGTGGCTAAAATAACCCGGTTGACTCCGCCTTTGATAAAGGCCTGTTGTGCCATATTGTAAGCGAGCTCAATACCCGCCTGACCATTGGTTGAACCGCCCGCAGACAAATTAGCCAATGCTTGTTTAATTTTAGCTTTTTGATCCCCTTGAGTTGGCTCTAATACTACGCCTGACGCACCTGCATATACCACAATGGATACACTATCCTGTTGGCTTAACTGCCCGGTTAACAATTCGAGAGAGCGAGTCAACAGGGGTAATTTTGTTGGTTGATTCATTGAACCCGATACATCCAATAAGAACACTAAATTTCGCCCCTTAATTTGCGCGGTATCCGGGCTAAAACCTTTCAAGCCAATACGCATAATATGTCGTTGTTCTGCCCAAGGTGACGTGGCTATGGCGGTATCAATACTAAAAGGGACAGCCGATCCACTGTCACTTTGCTGAGCATAGTCGTAATTAAAATAGTTAATAAATTCTTCCATTCTGACAGCATCAGCAGGTGGCAGTATGCCCTGATTGATCATTCTACGAACATTTGTATAACTACCTGTATCTACGTCGATTGAAAAGGTTGAAACGGGATTTTGCAATACCGATTTAATGCCATTTTCTGTGTAGTGCTGATAGTTTTCGGTATTCTCCAGAGGCGAGGTAACCACCCTAAAACGCTGCTGCGGAGAATGGTAAGACGAAGTCTTAGCCATGACACGACCGTCAGCCATAGACTCGCTCAGCAATTCATCCTTTTGCGGTCGACTGACCTCCACCATGGCTATGGGTTGTTTTTCAGGCTCCTCTAGCACTGTGTTTTCTTTTGTACCTGAACTGCATGCCACCGTTAATGCGACTAATGCACTGCTAATAAAATAGCTGTTAAAGGCTGGCTTTTTATTAAGGTGTTTTTTGAAGCTTTTCATAAATTCACTCGCTTGTTATCTGATTAAAAACGGCTGTGTTTGCTTTACCAACGGATCAGTTAATCAAAAGGGTTATTTATTTTTCGAGTTTTGAAATTAATTATTTAGACCAACAAGTGGTGAATATCGCTAATGCTTACACATTAATACTCCCACCACTTTTACACCAACCTACTATCCACTTGTTTTATATAGCTTTTATTTGTTTGGCATAGTCAATGCTAACTCTGCCATAACGAGGTATTACCAAACGAATACCAAGCCGAGACAAACAAGCTCAGATACACATACTCACTATTAACTTTAAATTTGCTTTTCAGGGAACCCAAAATGGAATCAATAATAAATAAAAAGGTTGGCCTTAGATTACTGTCGATATTGCCTATTCTGCTATCGATTAGTCTTCTCAGTGGTTGTGGCGAAGCCGAAGCTTTAGACGGCGACATCGAAGAAGTGGTTATATCTGTCCCAGTAGAAGTTGCACCATTATCCATAGGTCATATCTCTTCAAATTACTCAACTACTGCTATTTTAGAAGCAAAAGAAGAGGCATTTGTGGTACCAAGAGCGTCGGGGATCATCGAACATATTTATGTAGAAGAAGGTGACTATGTTGAAAAAGGTCAAATATTGGCGCAAATAGAGCCTCGTCGTTATCACTTGAACCTCGACCGAGCAAAAGCAGACCTAGTGGGTGTTGAGAAAGAGTTGGCAAAAATTAACAAGGTATACGATAAGAAGTTAGTCAGTGACGATATCTATGACAAACTAACTGCCCAGTTTGAATCTGCAAAAGCCACACGATCCCTTGCCGAACTCGATTTAAAAGAAGCCACAATCACTGCACCTATATCTGGTTATATAGCCGAACGAAATGCAAAAGTTGGTAATTTGAGCGAGTCTTTCCAGCGTGAAAGAATGTTCCATATAGTGCAGCAAAAAGAATTATACGGCATTGTCTATTTACCCGAAAAAGAATTATCCAAAGTACATAAAGATCAACAAGCCTACTTAGACTTAACGGCATTTGATGGTGCAGACATTCTTGCCTTTGTTGAACGTATTAGCCCAGTTATCGATTCAAAAACTGGGACTTTTAAAGTGACGTTGCGCATACCTAACCATGACAACTTACTCAAATCAGGCATGTTTGCCCAAGTTAAATTAAATTACGACACTAAACAAAACGTAGTACTGCTTCCACGAAAAGCCTTACTTGCCATAGACAATAGCGTCAATGTATTTGTAGTAAAAGACGGCATTGCAACTAAAACCTCCGTGACTGTAGGTTATCAAGAAGGAGAATTCGTTGAAGTATTAAGTGGCTTATCAGGAACAGAACAAGTGGTGATCACTGGACATCAAAACCTTAGAGATGAATCACCAGTTGAAATCGTCAATGATGAGGTTGATAAAATAGAACCGTTAGAACTCGCACAGGAACCTACTAGTCAATTAGCTAACGGTTAAGGGGCCAGTAATGAATATTGTTGATATTGCTGTAAAACGGCCCGTTACCGTATGGATGTTTACCTTCGCGATTATTTTATTTGGAATGGTTTCACTCTCTCGTTTAGCGATAAATCTGTTACCTGAGTTGTCCTACCCTACCCTAACTATCCGCACCGATTATGTAGGTGCGGCACCAGGTGAAATCGAACAACTGGTTTCCAAGCCTATTGAAGAAACTATAGGTGTAGTTAAAGGTGTGCGCACCGTAATCTCTACCTCTAAAGCAGGTCAATCTGACGTTTTGCTCGAATTTGAGTGGGGCACAGATATGGACTTAGCCAGCCTAGAAGTACGAGAAAAACTCGATACTCTGCAATTGCCTCTTGATATCAAAAAGCCACTATTACTACGCTTTAATCCTAGCTTAGATCCGGTTATGCGTTTTGGCCTAGGTGGATCAAAACCTCTAACAACAGAAGATCCCAACAAAACAAAAAACAGTCAGCAAGTTGCCTTAAGCAATCAAGGTATTAAGACACTGCGGATCTACGCTGAAGAGCAAGTCAAACGTCAACTCGAATCAGTGGAGGGCGTAGCTTCAGTTAAAATAGGAGGCGGTTTAGAAAATGAAATTCAGGTACTGGTAGATCAACAAAAAACCAGCCAACTGAACATTACGGTGACTGAGATAATTAAGCGTCTAAAAGACGAAAACATAAACTCCTCTGGTGGCCGAGTAAAAGATGGCTCGCAAGAGTATTTGGTGCGCACCTTAAACCAATTTCAAAGTTTAGACGAGATAGCTAACTTATTTATCGCTAATCGGGACGGCAAAAATATTCGTCTAGGCGACATAGCCACAGTGCAAGATTCTCACAAAGAGCCAAGCTCAATGAACCGCTTTAATGGTTTTGAAGGCGTAGAAATAGCGATTTATAAAGAAGGTGACGCAAATACAGTACAAGTAGCTGAAAACATCCAGTTTCGCATTGCTCAGATGCAAGAAAACATCCCTAGTCAATACCAGTTACAGTTGGTCTATGATCAGTCCAAGTTTATCGCCAGTGCAATTGATGAGGTCAAAACAGCCGCCATTATTGGTGGTTTGCTAGCCATGGTGGTGTTGTATTTATTTTTAAAAAACATCTGGCCAACATTGATTATTTCTATCTCAATTCCAGTCTCCATTATCGCTACCTTTAATCTTATGTACGGCAATAATATTAGTTTAAATATTATGAGTTTAGGAGGCATAGCGCTAGCCATCGGCTTACTAGTGGATAACAGCATAGTGGTGTTGGAAAACATTGCTCGACATAAAGCCACCACCAAGGATTTCAAAAAGGCAGCAATTGTAGGTACTAAAGAAGTATCTATGGCCATCATCGCATCAACGTTAACTACTATGGCAGTATTTTTTCCATTAGTTTTTGTTGAAGGCATAGCCGGTCAGTTGTTCAGTGATCAAGCGTTAACTGTCACCTTTGCGTTAGCTGCATCGCTAGTTGTGGCTCTTACTTTAATACCAATGTTGGCAGCAAGAGAAAAATCATCTGATGCGCCAAGCAATAAACAAATATTAGACTTAGGTGAAAGTGGCGACAAAACAATTCCGACCACAAAAATAGGTTGGTTTTTACATTATCTAACTCTGCCGTTTTCTTGGTTAGTTCAATTAGTTTTTCATTTTATTCCTTTTGTTATTACGTCTCTAATTGTTTTGTTATTCAGACTGGTAAGCAAAGTGTTGGGTACCCTATTTCGTCCGCTATTATGGGTGTTCGATAAAAGTTTTATACAAATCGAAAAGGCTTACTTGGCGGCACTTAAACAGGCATTAAATATTCGACTATTGGTTTTAACCGCCGTAGTAGCCGTTTCTTTAGCTTCAGTGTTATTAATACCCAAGCTTGGCATGGAGCTAATCCCAGATATGTCTCAAGGAGAGTTTTTTGTTGAAATTACATTACCCACAGGATCACAATTAGAAAATACCGACCAAGTGATTGCCGACTTAGCCATGTTTACTGCTGACTTAGAAGGTGTAGAACGCACCTATGCCTTAGCTGGAACCGGAAGTTTAATGAACGTATCAGCCAGTCAAGGTGGTGAATATTGGGGCAAGCTTAATGTAGTGATGCAAACCAATAGCTCTGCTGAAGCAACCCAACTAGTGATGAACAAAATGCGTGTTTATTTAACAAAACAAGCGGGCATACAGAGTAAATTTGGTAAACCTGCATTATTTACCTTTGCTACACCATTAGCTGTACAAATTGTCGGTTTTGATCTTGAAAGTTTGGCTAAATACAGTCAAAAAATGCAAGCCATCATGCAAAGCGACAAACGATTCGCCGATGTGAAATCCTCATTACAATCAGGGAATCCAGAACTTAAAATTAAATTCGATCATGGAAAACTCGCGCAACTTGGTATGAATGCTCCAGATGTATCTAAACTGCTTTCTGCTGAAATTGGCGGCGAAGTGGCGACTAAATACAGTATTGAAGACAGAAAAGTCGATATCTTAGTAAGAACCGTTGAATCACAACGGGATTCCATTGCTGACATTGGACAAATAATCGTTAATCCCGGTGCTAGCCAATCGGTGCCTTTGGCAGCCGTGGCAGATATCAGTATGTCAATAGGTCCAAGTGAAATCACCCGTATAGGGCAAGAACGTGTTGCCGTGGTCTCGGCCAATTTGAATTATGGTGATCTAAATGAAGCAGTAGCAGCAGTGCAACAACATATCGACACTTTGAAATTACCTCTTAACATGCAAGCTAAAGTAGCCGGTCAGAGTGAAGAAATGGAAAACAGTTTTCAGTCATTACAGTTTGCTTTAGCCCTGGCGATATTTTTGGTGTATCTGGTCATGGCTTCACAATTTGAGTCATTGTTACACCCATTATTAATTTTATTTACCGTGCCTTTGGCTTGTGCGGGTTCAATTTATGGATTGTACCTATCAGGCACCAATATCAGTGTAGTGGTGTTTATTGGTCTCATTATGTTGGCGGGAATTGTAGTGAATAATGCCATAGTGTTAATCGACCGAATTAACCAGTTGCGCACCTCAGGACTAGAAAAAACTGCCGCTATTATAGAAGCAGCTCAAAGTCGTCTTCGGCCTATTTTAATGACCACACTGACTACCTCATTAGGTTTATTACCTATGGCAATTGGGTTAGGCGAAGGAGCTGAAATTCGTACGCCTATGGCAGTCACTGTTATTTATGGCTTGCTCTTTGCCACTTTACTTACGTTATTTTTCATCCCGGTGATCTACAGTTTATTTGACCGCAAGCAGTTTGAAAATCAATCAGATGCTTTGCCGACAAAAACTGATGATGGGGAGACAGTTCATGGATAAGTTCCAAAGCGCGGGTGCTGCATTAGCGGATTTTGCGATACGACGTCCAGTCACCATTATGATGTTGTTTATATCTATGTTGGTATTTGGCATTTTATCTAGCCAGTTATTGCCCCTAGAAAAATTTCCCAGCATTGATATCCCTGAAATTGCTATCCGTATTCCATATAATGATGCCACGCCAGTGGAAGTTGAAAAAATGATCACTCGGCCAGTGGAAGAAGCCTTAGCAACTATGTCTGGTATCAAACGATTACGTTCTCGTTCCTCTGAAGATGGTGCTGAAATCCAGTTGCAATTTGCCTGGGATGAAAACCTCAAAGCCAAAGGCATAGAGGCCCGAGAAAAAATAGACGCTATACGAGCTGAATTACCCTCTGATGTAGAACGAGTCTTGGTTTATCAATTTAACACCAACGACATGCCGATTTTTTCTATGCGAGTATCCAGTGATCGAGACTTATCAAGCGCCTACGATTTACTTGATCGTAATTTAAAACGCCCTATCGAAAGAGTGGCTGGTGTGTCTAAAGTCGAACTGTACGGCGTTACAAAAAAACAGATATCCATTCGTTTAGACCAACAACTGATGGCAGCGCTGCAAGTCAACACCAACGAACTAGCCAATTCTTTAAGTAACGCCAACTTTTCACTTACTGCTGGCAGTTTTGTTGATTCAGATATTCAGCAAAAAATCACAGTTAACCCTCAGGGAGAGTTTACTAGCTTGCAGGAAATTCGCGACATGATGGTTAAAAAAGGTGTACGCCTTAGCGATATTGCCTTGGTTAAATACGAAAAACCACAACGCACTGAAGGGCGTCATTTGGATCAGTCCTTTGCAGTTGGGTTTAACATTTATCGCGAGTCGACCAGTAATATGGTTGAAGTATCCAGCGAAGTGTTAAAAGTTATTGAAGATGCGAATTCAAATCCAGCATTTAACGGTATTCACTTATTTATTATGGAAAATGAAGCGGAAAGCGTAACTGAATCTCTTTCCGATTTACTTAATGCAGGATTAATTGGCGCGTTATTGTCGCTACTGGTGCTTTACGCGTTTTTACGCAATGTAACCAGTACCTTATTGGTTGTTTTATCAGTGCCTTTTAGTATTTGTATAACTCTAGGCTGCATGTACATGATGGGTTATACCATTAATATTTTATCCATGATGGGACTGATGTTAGCGGTAGGTATGTTGGTGGATAATGCTGTGGTTGTCACAGAAAGTATCGAACAAGAAAAAGAAAATAACCCTGATGTGATTGCCGCCACAAAAGCAGGAGTAGGCAAAGTAAGTTTGGCAGTAATCGCTGGAACGATCACCACTGCTATTGTTTTTTTACCTAATATTGTTGGAGCCAAGGTTAACGTTACTGTTTTTCTAGAGCACGTTGCTACTGCCATTTGTATATCATTGTTTGCTTCGTTATTGATCTCGCAAACGTTGATCCCACTGCTCTCTACCAAAATCAAATCCAAGGCAGCTAAACACGTCAGCAACCATCAACCAAAAGCGCTAGGTAAAATTGCAACTTGGTATAAAGGTATCCTTACTTGGTCTCTTAAAAACCAAGGAAAAACCAGCCTAATTGCAATTTTAATCCTAGCGAGTACCGCGTTGCCGATGCAGTACGTTACAAGTGATGATGATAACAACAATGATCAAAATCGAGTATGGATGAACTACGACATTCAAGGCAGTTTTAGTTTGGAAGAAGTAGAAAAGACTGTGAGTAAAATGGAAAAATACCTATACGCCAATCAAGAGAAATTTCATATCAAACAGGTATATACCTATTATACAGCTGGGTTTGCTGTTTCGGGTATTACCCTTATAGATGATTTACCCGTTTCACAATCAGCAGTGAAAAAACAAATCAGCGAAAACCTACCGAGCTTTGTTAGGGCTAAACCTTCGTTCCAATGGGACCAAGGCAATGGTGGTGGTATTCAAATGACCATAATGGGCGATTCTTCAGAAAGACTTGCTCAAATCGCTAAACAAATTGTGCCAATTTTGGCCAATGTTGAAGGGCTGACAGACGTCAAAACTGATACCAGTCGACAAAAGCAGGAATTACAAATAGTCATAGATAGGCAAAAAGCGTTTCGTTTTGGGCTCAATACCAAAGATATTTCTCAAGTTGTAGCTACCGCATTGCGAGGGACTAATCTGCGCACTTTTCGACACGGTGACACCGGCGAAGTGGGTATACGTTTAATGTACGATCAAGCACTACAAAATTCAGTAGAGGCACTAAAAAACTTAACTATTACGCGTATCTCAGGCCAAAATGTCACACTAGATATGATTGCTGAATTAACGGTTAAACCACGGCTTTCAGAAATTAACCGAAGCTATCGCCAAACCTCCATCACTATTGGCGGCAATCTACAAGATGGCTTTACCCTAGAAGATGCCCAAAAAAGTATTGAAGGTGTGATGCAGCACATTAAATTACCCACAGGTTACGATTGGACATTTGATGGCAGTATTGAGCGCCAAAATCAAAACGAAAGTGCCATGCAAACCAACATGTTTTTGGCCTTAATTATGATTTACATTGTAATGGCGGCCTTATTTGAGTCATTACTGTTGCCAACCGCTGTAATAACGTCATTGCTATTTTCTATGACCGGCGTGTTTTGGGCATTGTTTGCAGCCGGCTTACCTATGTCAATTATGAGTATGATTGGCATGTTAATACTCATGGGCATAGTGGTGAACAATGGCATTGTGCTGGTGGACAGGATAAACCAACTGATCTATATAGGGTACGCGGTGCAATCGGCCATCATCGAAGCTTGCTTAAACCGAGTCAGACCTATACTGATGACAGTAGCCACTACAGTATTAGGTTTAGTGCCTCTAGCTTTTGGTAGTACCCGCTTAGGAGGTGATGGCCCCCCCTATTCACCTATGGCAATTTCGATTATAGGGGGGTTGATATTTTCTACTTTAACCAGCTTAGTATTAGTGCCTCTAGCCTACTTGCTACTGCTTAAACTCAGAGCAAAAACGACCGATATGATCAATAACAGCAAACGGATGATCAACCGTGTCATCAGCATCTAGAAATATGGAGACTACAAATGATTAAATTAAGTCGATGGGTTGTTTTACCTCTATTAGCCATAGCCGCCATTTACTTTTACAGCATAGGCAACACTTCCACTTTAATTGTATTTTTGATCATTGGTTTTATGTTTGAGTTAGCCTTTTGGTTAAAGGCTTTCCCTAGAAAAAACAACAAGCGTTGAATTTTTGGTCAATAAATTAAAGTTATTTCTCTAGTAGCTCAGACAATAGGTCAATCGCCTGTTGTTCCGCAGCATCTAATTCACCATCTGTCAAAGCCACTTCCCTGACTAAGCGCATAGCTTGTTGTTTCATGTCTTCATCAATCAACAACTTGGCTCTATGGGTTAGATAATCTTCTACCGTGTCAGTTTTAATTGCTGCATAACATTTTAGCAATGTGGTGGTGTAATATTCTTCTTTGCTTACATCTGCATTCCACTCAATAGTATTGAGCCATTTGTGCATAAATTCAGATTCTTGCTCGGTTATCACCCCATCAGCTGCTACCAAAAATAATACTAAATCAAACAATGCCTCTCGTCGCTTTTGATCATGGCAGTGTCCCATATCCATCGACTTTAGAAATAAATCAAATTTCATCCGTTACTCCGTTATTTTATAAAACACAAAAAGCTTGAATTCGTATTCATTTAAGCTTTTTCACAAGGTAAATTGAGAATTAGTTTGCTTTGGTTTAGGCTAACGCAAATTTTATTCTGTGTAACTATTAATGATACAAAACGACCCTAACCCACGATATTTAGCAGCAAGTAATAGATATGCAAACATGTCTTATAACCGATGCGGTAACAGTGGTCTTAAATTACCTTCATTATCGTTAGGGTTATGGCAGAACTTTGGTGCTGTTGACTCTCCTAAAAATGCTCAAAACATGCTGCATCGTGCCTTTGATTTAGGCATTAATCACTTTGATTTAGCCAATAATTACGGTCCTCCTTTTGGTTCTGCAGAGTCTACTTTTGGTCAGGTTATGGCAAAAAGTTTTAAACCTTATAGAGATGAAATGCTGGTTTCTAGTAAGGCGGGATACGACATGTGGGCTGGCCCTTATGGAATTGGTGGTTCAAGGAAATATTTAATAGCTAGCTGCGATCAAAGTTTAAAACGTACTGGGCTAGATTATTTCGACGTGTTTTACTCCCACTGTTATGACCCAGACACGCCACTTGAAGAAACCATGCAAGCTTTAGACTATATTGTTCGTTCTGGTCGTGCATTGTATGCGGGTATTTCTAGCTATTCACCGGTTCATACCAAACAAGCCATACGTATACTACAAGATTTAGGCACACCGCTGCTTATTCACCAACCCAGTTATAATATGTTTGATAGATGGATTGAGGACGGATTGACAGAGGTATTACTGGATGAAGGAGTGGGTTCGATTGTGTTCTCGCCGTTGGCGCAAGGTTTTTTAACCAATAAGTATCTCAATGGTGTTCCACAAGACTCACGTGCATCCCGTAGTGAGCAAATTTATTTGACCGAAGATAATATCAGCCAAGAAAAAGTCGCTAAAGTTATACAACTTAATGAACTGGCGCAACAAAGAGGGCAATCCTTGGCACAAATGGCGGTGGCTTGGGTGCTTAATAATCAAGCTGTTACTAGCGCTATTATTGGTGCCAGTAAAGTCAGTCAAATTGAAGACTGTGTGGCGGCTTTAGATAACCTAGAGTTTAGCCAACAAGAACTCAGCAACATCAATAATATTCTGGCTAAGTAAATTGGCCATCCACTTAGGCATTATTAATCCCAAAAGCCCAGAAAACATGGGCAGCATTCTCCGTGCTGCCGGTTGTTATCAAGCACAAAGTATCCGGTATACAGGTGAGCGTTACGCAAGAGCCAAAGCGTTCAGTACCGATACTAAAAATACTCATCTCAAAATAGCGGTGACGCAAGTACCGACTATTATTGATCCCATAAACGACAAACATCTGATCAAAGTAGCGGTAGAACTAGTGGAAGGAGCAATACCTTTGCCTCTTTTTGAGCATCCAGAACAAGCTTTATATATTTTTGGTCCAGAAGATGGCTCTATCGAACAAGGTGTTGTCGACCAATGTAACCACGTTGTTTATATTCCAACCGTGGGCTGTATGAACTTGGCGGCTACCGTGAATGTATTACTTTACGATCGCATGGCAAAAATGACCATCATGCCTGTAGATGATGAAATGATAAAAAACAGCCGAGATACCAATAACCGCACCAAAGCTAAATAGAATCATTCATTAACAAAATATTAACTATTTAGTTTGGGTCATCACTTTTCCTTTGTCATCTATAACTAACCGTGTGAATATTAAATGTAATTCTAGCCGTACATTTTGTATTTAAAACACACGATAAAATAGAAGGAATATCTAATGAGTGATGATACTCGCATCCCACGAAATTCAGAAAATGACCATACTCGTGAAATGGCCGAAGTCCGCAGGCAATTTATTAAACAAAAGACCGGCGCAGACCTAGTGCATACTGGCCAATTTAGTATCGATCCTGCGGTGTTGCCCGGTAATATCGAAAATTTTATCGGTATAGTACAAATGCCAGTAGGTGTGGCGGGGCCGGTCCTGATTAACGGTGAACATGCCAAAGGCGAGTTCTATGTTCCTCTAGCGACTACCGAAGGCACATTGGTCGCCAGCTATAGTCGCGGAATGCGAGTCATCAATGAGTGCGGAGGAGTCAAAACCACTGTTGTTGAAGGATTTATGCAACGGGCGCCCGCTTTTATCTTTAATGACGCCCGAGAAGCGAGAGATTTTGGTCATTGGGTCGATGATAATTTTGATAAAATTAAGGCAGCAGCAGAAACAACTACAAGTATAGGTAAACTCGAACATATACAACAATGGTCTGTGTCTAAAACCAAATACTTACGCTTTAACTATACTACCGGCGATGCTGCTGGACAAAACATGGTAGGTAAAGCAACGCTAATGGCCTGTGAATGGATCAAAGCCAACTCACCTATTCCTTGTATGTATATGTTATCTGGCAATATGGATACAGATAAAAAACACTCTCACCTGAATATGCTGCACTCAAGAGGCAAGCGAGTGATTGCAGAAGTCGTGCTTAAAAAGGAAGTGCTCGCCCGAGTCATGAAAGTGGATACTAAAATGCTTGCTGGTGCATCTGTGTTAGCTAATACAGGCGCACAAATGGCAGGGGCCGCCTACAACGGCCCACATTCAGCCAATGGTATAGCATCCTTATACATTGCCACCGGTCAAGATGAAGCCAACGTGGTGGAGTCTCACGCGGGTATGTTGTCACATGAATTATTAGACAACGGTGACCTGTATATGTCGGTGACATTGCCATCTCTTATAGTGGCAACGTTTGGTGGCGGAACAGGACTACCCACTCAAAAAGAATGCCTACAAATGTTAGGTTGTGTGGGTAAAGGTAAAGCCGAAAAGTTTGCAGAGATTGTTGCAGCAACCGTACTAGCAGGTGATATTTCCTTAGGTTGTGCGGTAATTGCTGGTCATTGGGTCAGTAGTCACGACAAAATGGGAAGAAATAGAAAATAATGTAAAGTCAAACCATGCTCATAGAATTGGGCATATTTACTCAATGGAAGGGAATAGAAATGAAAGACATATTTTTCTTTGAAACAATGTTAACCCCAAAAATAATAACCTTTGTATATTGGTTATTATTGTTGGTTGCTGTAATTTCGGGCATAACCACTATGTTTAGTGGTTATGGGGGCCTCACTTTTGGTTCTTTTTTCTCAGGTATCGCACTGGCGGTATTTAGTGCTATTGGCGCTAGAATATGGTGTGAATTGATGATTGTATTGTTTAAAATTCATGGCAACTTGCAGAAATTAGCAGATAAATCGGAAGATTAACTACTCACTTAAACTTTCTACAGGGGGCTGCTTTATTTTTATAAATCAGCCGTCATTTACATCTCTTAGGCACTTTTTGTTATACAGCCATAACCTGAATGGTCACAGGCACACCATTAAGCACCGCGTTACCCGACAACTCATCTAACACCATTTCATCGGTTAAGTCGTTCACACTCACACCGGCATGTTGCTCAGCCGTTTGCCACTGGCTGCCTTTTTTGTTGTGCCCCCAACCATGGGGGATTGAAATGACGCCGGGCATAATTTTTTCAGTAATTTCCGCAGGCAATGACACTTGCCCTACCCTAGAAGTGACCGTGATCATTTGTTGATCTTGAATATTATGTTTGCCTGCATCATCAGGATGAATTTGTGCAGTACACCGTGACAAACCGTTATTAGTGCCTTTCACCATTCGCTGGCTGTTATGTAACCAAGAGTTATTGGTTTTAAGGTGCCTGCGACCAATTAACTGCAAACTGTCATCATCGCAAAGTGATGCTCCTGTTGCTGAAAGCTCAGAAGCAAAAAAGTGTTTTTCTAATCGGCTTAAATCAGCCATAAAGTAGTCGAAGCTTAAGTGTATTTGTTTGTCATTATGGTAAATGGCCTCAGATAAATCAGGCTGCAGCGGACCAAGATCAATGCCATGAGGATTTTCCAATAATAAATCAATACTCAACACTTTGCCTTCGTGACGATAACGACCACTTCTAAGCAAATCATCCACTACTCCTTTCGGTTCTTTTTGCCAAAGTGCTTGGTATTTATCTGTGGGTAAGCCATGTAACTTATCTAAACGCTCGGCTAAACCAAGGTATATTTGCCAGTCTGTTTTACTGGTGTCAGCAGGAGGGAAAATAGCAGGTGAAAACTTAGTACTATTTCTGACTGCAAAATTATGGAAAACGATATCGTAGTGATCGCGCTCTAAGGCAGTCACGGGCGGTAAAATGATGTCTGCATGACGTGAGGTTTCGGTGATGTAAAAATCCACCGCCACAACAAAGTCCAAGCTTTCAAAAGCTTTATCTAATTGCTGACCATTAGGGGTGGTCAAAATTGGGTTACCCGCCCCTATTACCATAGCTTTGATTTGCCCCTCACCTTGAGTCATTATTTCTTCAGCTAATGCCGATACTGGGAATTCACCGGCAAAAGCCGGTAAATTGCGCACCCGCGAATGGAAATTGCCAATTGAACCTCTACCAGAATGGGGTAACAGATCTGCAGCTGGTTGCGTAAACATCATGCCACCCTGCCTATCTAAGTTACCGGTGAGCATGTTAAATAACATGATCAAGTATTGGGTAAGGGTGCCAAAAGCTTGCACACTGGCCCCCATTCGCCCATAACAAACTGCAGGGCCTGCAGCGCAAAATGATGTCACCAAACCCATGATTTGGCTTTCGCTCATGCCTATTAGTTTAGCAACTCGTTTGGCTGGATAATCCGCAACGTATTTTTCAACCCCTAATAGATCAGGTGCGAAACCCAGCAGTTCATCTGCTGCAACTAACTGTTTATCAAACAAGGTATGCAGCATCGCTAACATCAGCAAGGCATCGGTGCCGGGTTTGATAAAGTGATGTTCGCTACTCATGTCCGCAGTTTCGGACTTTTTAGGGTCAATCACCACCACTTTACCACCACGGGCTTGAATCGCTTTTAATCGACGTTTGATATGTGGCACCGTCATTATGCTGCCATTGGAGGCCAGTGGATTGCCACCTATGATCATAAAATGTTGGGTATGATCAATATCTGGAATGGGAATTTGTGACTGATGCCCAAATAGCTGACGACTTACAATATGATGGGGTAGCTGATCGACTGACGTGGCTGAATAGCGATTGTGAGATTTTAATGCCCGATAAAAATAAGGACCGTATAATATGGATCCCATGTTGTGCGCATTAGGATTACCAAGATAGGTAGCAACGGATTCAACCCCATGTTTTTGTTGTATCCCAAACAAACTATTTGCCACTTTATCTAAGGCATAATCCCAAGATACTGACTGCCAGCCGTCTGCTGTTTTTTCAAGAGGGCTGCGAATACGTTCAGGATCCTCATACAAATCCTTTAATGCCATGGCTTTAGGGCAAACATGGCCCTCACTGAAAGGATTGAGTTTATCACCCACGATCGACAATATGTCTCTGTCTTGAGTGGTCACTTCTATGCCACACATGGCCTCACATAAGGTACAAGTTGAATAATGTTTTAGCTTTTCAGAAGGCATAATCGATGTCACAAAATTGTTAATGACTGAAAGTTAGCGATTTACGCTGTTATACACAAGCATCATTGTTACTTATGTATTATCGAATTCAAATTTTCACCCTAGACACAATCGTATAACTATTTTACCCTGTGTAATAGTTCAACAGATGGTTGACACATACTCCAAGGAATATAGTTGAAAATCACTGACACTAGTGCCCAAGACACTATTATCGCTCCTAAAACATCGGCCAAGACCTATGCATTAGCAGCATTGATATTTTTAGTACTTATCATTATTTTAAGCATACTTTATCCGTACTTTTCTCGTTGGTCTGGATCCTCCATGTCAGTATCGGCTGAGCGCATTCGTATTGGCACAGTCAAACGTGGTGATTTTGTGCGTGACCTGTCTATTCAAGGGCGGGTTGTGGCAGCCATCAGCCCCAAGTTGTATAGCCCAGCACAAGGCACCATTACTTTTTTAGTGGACGCAGGTGACAGGGTTTTAAAGGGACAAACACTGGCTACAATCGACAGCCCAGAATTATCCAATCAACTTAAACAAGAACAGTCCAGCTTACAACGTTTGCAATTTGAGTTAGACAGACAGCGAATTCAAAGTAAAAAACAAATTTTACAGAACCAAAAATCATCAGACTTAGCCCAAGTCGCGTTAACAGCAGCAGATAGGGAGAAACGCCGCGCAGACCAAGCTTATCAAAGCCATTCTATTAGCCAAATTGATTTTGAAAAAGCCCAAGACGACCTAGAAAACGCTAAGTTGGTGCATAAACACTCAATAAATGACGCCAAACTGAATATCGAAAGTCTTGAATTTGAAGTGCAAACTAAACAGCTACAAGTGGACAGGCAAGCTTTAGAGGTCAATGAATTATCTAGACAAGAAGTTGAGCTTACCCTGCTCTCTCCGGTGAATGGCATTGTCGGTAATTTAGCGGTACAGCAAAAAAACCAAGACAGTAAAAACCAAGCCATTATGAGTGTGGTGGATTTAACTGAGTTTGAACTGGATGTGGATATTCCAGAAAGTTACGCCGACGATTTAGCCATAGGCATGTTGGCTGAAGTCAATTTAAATGGTCAAACGCATCAAGCCATTTTAGTGACTATTTCACCTGAAATTGCCAACAATCAAGTGAAAGGTCGAGTGCGTTTTGCCAAAACTGACACAAAGGGTGATCCCCTATCTGCGCCATCAGGGCTAAGGCAAAATCAACGTTTAAGCACTCGTATATTAATGGAAAGTAGAAGTGACGTACTGATGGTAGAGCGCGGCCAATTTTTGCAAAGTGCCAATGGCAATCTTGCCTACGTTGTACAAGACGGGATGGCATATCGCACTGCAATAAAAACTGGGGCGCGCAGTTTATCTGTGGTTGAAGTGCTCAGCGGATTAACCCAAGGACAACAGATTATTATCTCAGGCACCGACCAATTTAATGGCGCTAACACAGTGTTGATCAGTCAATAATGTTTACTTACTATATCTCCCTTTCACTGAAAAACATTAGCCGTCAGAAAAGCTTAAGCCTGTTGATTTCAAGCACATTGGGACTGGGTATCGCGGCATGTATGATCACCTATTCGCTGATCCATTTGATGTCAAAAGATCCTTTACCGAATAAAAGCGACCGGGTCTTTCATGTGCAATTAGACAATTGGAACCGCAACGCTGCCGCTATAACCCCAGACTTACCTCCCGAAGAGGTCACTTGGCGCGACGCCATGAATATCGTGCAGGCCAAGCAAGCTAAGTATCAAGCCGCGCAAGCTATTACGTGGGGAATGGTCACCCCGTCAGATAAAAATGTGCCGCCATTTTTAGGCATTATCCGCGCCACCCAAGGTGAGTTTTTCCCGATGTTTGAGGTGCCATTTTTATATGGACAAGGCTGGCAAAATTACCCTGCCAATGAGGTGGATTATATTGTGGTTTTGAGCAAATCCACCAATCAACAAGTGTTTGGCGGCATTAACTCGGTGGGCCAAACGTTGCCCATGTTAGGTAAGTTATTCACAGTGGTAGGTGTGTTAGATGAATGGCACCCTAGCCCAAAATATTTTGATATGTCCTTTGGAGCATTCTACCCACCAGAGGATGTATACGTGCCTTTGCAGATTAAAGCCGAACTTGAATTACCTCACGGGGGCAATACCAATTGCTGGGAAACGGATCTAGGTGATAATTATCAAGCTTTTCTTAACTCGGAATGTGTCAACTTCAATCTTTGGATTGAATTAGCCAGTCCCCAAAATAAACAGCAGTTTGAAGATTTTTTGCAGGGCTATGTTGCACAACAAAAAACACTCGGTCGTTACCCTAAAGCCATCAATAATATTCTGCTAAATATCAATCAATGGCTGGCATACAAGGAAGTAGTCAGTTCAGACATGTACGTGTTTTTTTACTTAGCTTTATTATTTTTGTTAGTCTGTTTATTTAATGCAGCCAGTTTAATGAGCACCAAGTTTACGGCAAAAAATAATGAAATAGCCCTTAGAAGAGCCTTAGGTGCCAATCAGCAGGCGATTTTTAATCAATGTCTTATGGAAACCGTTATCTTGGGATGTAGTGGAGCTTTGATAGGGTTAGTTCTGTGTTTGTTTGGCCTTGAGGGTATCAAGACCCTTTATCCTAATTTTAGTACATTTGTGACCCTCGATATGCCCCTTATGTTTATCACATTGGCGCTCAGTGTTTTATGTAGCGTCTTCGCAGGCTTAATACCCAGTATTAAAGTGTGTACCTTAGCACCGGCGGGTTACCTAAAATGAGCTTACCTTTTGCGCGCATTGCATTCAGACCCATTTTTAGCGCGTTACTCAGGCAAAAATATGCCATGACCATGTTGGTATTGCAGATTGCATTGACCCTAGCGGTTATCAGTAACGGGTTATTTATCGTCACTCAAAGATTTGACGTTTTACAACGGACAAGTGGTATCGACGAGGCGCATACTTTTGTCTTAACTAGCTCTGGTTTTACCGAAAATTTCAATTCACAAACTAGCATGCAAACTGATTTAGCTGAGCTTAGAAAAATGCCAACTATTGTCAACGCAGTAGCAACCTACTCGTTTCCGTTTAGTGGCAGCAGTGATTGGGACGAATTACAAAGGGTGGCGGGTAGCAATCAAAATACTGTGCCTGCTGCCAGTTACAAATTAGACGAACACGGCTTAAACGCTTTGGGATTAACCCTTATAGCCGGAGATAACTTCAGCCCCAGCGAAGTGCTGTGGCAAACAGAAAGCAATAGAACTTTTCCCAGTGTTGTCATCATCACAAGTAGCGTGGCGACAGACTTATTCAATACCTTAGACTGGTCATCTGTGGTGGGTAAAACAATTTATATTAATGAGGCACATAGCGCCGTTATTAAGGGCATTGTGAAACAGCTTCAAGCGCCTTGGGATCCCGTAGGGCAAATTGAAAACAGTATTATTTACCCTAGAGTGATTACGCGTAACTCGGCACGTTACCTAATTCGCGCCAAACCTAAGATGTTGCAGAGCACCATAGCCGAAGTAGAACACTATCTTGGAATGAGCAATCAGCAACGTATGATCCGCAAGGTACAAAGTATAGCAACCCTTAAAAAACAAGTGTACGGTCCGGATATTGCGGCTATTACTATTTTGTTAGTGGTGATCACGGCACTGAGTATTATTGCCGCCATGGGTATAGCCGGCATGGCGAGTTTTAATGTACTCAAGCGCCATAAACAGATTGGTATTAGGCGTGCTTTAGGTGCAAATAAAACGGATATTCTCCAACATTTTTTCGCAGAAAACATCTTACAAACTACTTGTGGTGTGTTTATCGGCTGTTTACTCGCGGTAGGACTTAACGTCTTTTTAGTAGCACAATATTCCTTACCTAAGCTGCCATTAGGATATATTTTATTGGGGGTAATTTGTTTATATCTGTTAGGTATTTTGGCCACCTTAAAACCCGCTTTAAAGGCCATGAATATCTCTCCTGCTGAGGCAACGAGAAGCCAATAAGTTGTGTTTTCATAGTGCGACAAAGACAACAGCAATAAATATTTTTATCTTTTTTAAACCTTTTTAACTATTGCTTCGACTTAGTTGGTGATTGTTCGAAAATTTCAGGGATCTAGATGAAAATTGCAGACACCAGCGGCCAAGATAATCTGGTCGTAAAAACAACCAATAACAACATAAAATGGTGGGCTTTAGGTTTAATTTTAATTGTATTGTTGGCATACATCACTGTTGCACCGGCTATTAGCAATTGGTCCAACTCAGACCTTAGTATTTCTGCCCAGAGAATACGTTTAAGCAGTGTTACCCAAGGCGACTTTGTTCGCGACTTATCTGTCCAGGGCCGAGTAGTGGCGGCAGTCAGCCCCAAGTTATATAGCCCTGCACAAGGCACTATTTCATTTCAAGTAGATGCAGGTGACACAGTACTCAAAGATCAAGTATTGGCCACCATTGATAGCCCAGAGCTGACCAATCAGCTTAAACAAGAGAAGTCGGCCTTAGATCGTCTACAAATGGAACTCGATAGACAAAAAATCCAATCAAGCAAGCAAGCCTTAGAGAATCAAAAAGCGGTAGATCTGGCTAAAGTGTCGCTCACCGCTGCGGATAGAGAAAAGCGCCGTGCAGACAAAGCATTTGCAAGCCAATCCATCAGTCAAATTGATTACGAAAAGGCCCAAGACGATCTAGAAAACGCCCGTTTGGTGTTTAAACATTCAGTGAAAGATGCAGAGCTAAATTTAGAAAGTTTAGCGTTTGAGGTAAAAACCAAACGTCTATTCGTTGAGCGCCAAAAGCTATCAGTTTCAGAGCTTAGTCGCCAAGTAGAGGAATTAACCTTACTTTCTCCCGTTAATGGTTTAGTGGGTAACTTATCCGCAGAGCAAAAAAATCAGGTTGCCAAAAACCAAGCTATTTTGAGCGTGGTGGATTTATCCGAATTTGAAATAGAAGTGGATATTCCGGAAAGTTACGCTGATGACCTAGCTATTGGAATGGTCGCTGAGATCAACCTTAATGGTGAAACCTATTGTGCAAAACTGGTGACCATTTCACCTGAAATTGAGAACAATCAGGTTAAGGGCAGAGTGCGTTTCGCCTGCTTAGATAACAGCGAGGTTAACCAACCTCAAGGTTTACGACAAAATCAACGTCTAACTACCCGTATTCTGATGGAAAACAAGCAAGATGTATTAATGGTACAGCGTGGACAATTTCTAGAAACAGGCAATGGTCGAGTGGCTTATATCGTCAAAAACGATATGGCTGAACGCACCTCTATCGTTACTGGAGCTCGCAGTTTGTCTAGTGTAGAGGTACTAGGCGGGTTATCGGTAGGCGACACTATTATTGTTTCAGGCACGGACCAATTTAACGGCGCACAAAGTGTGTTGATCACTCAGTGATCGATACCAGAAGATTTATAAACAAATAATGTAAAACGAATAATTAAAACAACAGTTAGGGAACAAGACTTATGTTAAAAATGACAGACGTAAAAAAGGTATTTCGCACCGATTTAGTTGAAACCCATGCACTACGAGATTTTAATTTACATGTTGGTGAAGGTGATTTTGTAGCAGTAACAGGCCCATCTGGCTCGGGCAAAACCACATTTTTGAACATCGCTGGACTGCTAGAAACATTTACCGGCGGCACCTACGAGTTAGACGGTCAAGATGTGAGTCATTTGAATGATAAAAAGCGTAGTCAACTTAGAAACGAAAAAATAGGCTTTATTTTTCAAAGTTTTAATCTGATACCAGATCTAAATTTGTTCGATAACGTCGATGTGCCCTTGCGTTATCGCGGCTTTAACAGTGCCCAGCGTAAGAAACGAATCGAAAATAGCTTAGAAATGGTTGGTCTAGCCCAACGAATGAAACACCTACCCTCACAACTGTCTGGTGGTCAACAACAACGGGTCGCCATTGCTAGAGCACTTGCAGGCGAGCCGCGTTTTCTATTAGCCGATGAGCCAACCGGAAACCTCGATACCCAAATGGCAAACAGTGTTATGGACTTATTGAAAAGCATAAACGCCGCAGGCACCACCATTATTATGGTGACCCATGATGGGCAATTAGCCAGTCAGGCTAGACGCAATATTTATGTGCGAGATGGCAAGGTCAGCGAGATCAGTGATGCTGATGTCTCTACACCATCCCGGCTTGCTGCTGTATAACGCTTAGGAGTCACCAATATGTTTAGTTATTATATTAAACTTGCCCTAATAAGTGTAAAGCGTAACCCCGTCCTTAGTTTACTGATGATCACTGCGATTGCCTTAGGTATTGGGGCCAGTATGACCACGATCACTGTTAACTATCTGATGTCTGCTGATCCTATTCCCCACAAAAGTCAGCAATTATTCCATATTCAAGTAGATAGCTGGGACCCGAACAATCCGTTTAATGACGATGCGCAAGCTCTGCCCAATCAACTGACTTGGACAGACGCGACTAATTTTACTTTAGCTAAAAAAGCATTCAGACAATCTGCCATGGGTATGTCAGGTGCCATTATTGAACCCGCTGGTGACGACGCCAAACCTTTTGAAGCGTCTATTAGGCTGGCATACACGGATTTTTTTGGCATGTTTGATGTGCCTTTTATGTTTGGTAATCCATGGGATAGCAACTCTGATACCAAGCGCGATCAAGTGGTGGTGTTAAGCAAACGCATCAATGAAAGTGTGTTTGGTGGTGAAAACTCTGTGGGTAAAACCATTGTGATTGCCGGCAGAAACTTTCAAGTGGTGGGCGTAATTGACGACTGGCAACCTATGCCAAAGTTTTATGATGTGAATAACGGCGCATTTGACGAATCTGAAGAATTGTTTATGCCGTTTTCTCTAAAAGAAGAGCTCGAGCTACCAAACTGGGGCAACAACAACTGCTGGAAAAGCCCAGAAGGAGAAGGCTACAAAGCGTTTTTACAGTCGGAATGTATCAATACCCAAATGTGGGTTGAACTGCCTAACGAAACAGCAAAAGCTGAATACTTGGGCTTTTTGAACAATTATGTAATGGAACAAAAAGCGCTTGGCCGCTTCCCACGTCCACTTAACAATCGTTTATCTAATGTAATGCAGTGGATGGAAAGTCAAGAAGTGGTGGAAGAAGACGCCAAAATGATGATGTGGCTGTCATTTATGTTTTTGTTGGTATGTTTGCTCAATACCATTGGTTTGCTGTTGGCTAAGTTCACCGGTAAGTCGGCAGAAATTAGTCTGCGCTTAGCAGTAGGCGCGTCAAAAGCAGACTTATTTAAACAACATTTGGTGGAAGCCGCGATGATAGGTTTACTGGGTGGTATTGCAGGACTTGGATTTGCAATGATTGGTTTGCTAGGCATTAAAAGCCTTTACGGTGATTTTGTGGATAACCTAGCCACCTTAGATATCAGGATGATTTTGGTCGCACTATGCATTGCTTTGTTATCGAGCATTGCCGCAGGTTTATATCCTACTTGGCGAGCTTGTAATATCGCGCCCGCCAGTCAATTAAAAAGCCAATAGCGCCAGTCGGCCAATAAAGGAATCTGAACATGTCAAACACTCAAATTAACCCCGCAATTAACTGGGAAATCGGCCCCATTTTTCGAGCCATGTTACGTAATAAAGTGGGCGCCATTTTAATCGCACTGCAAATAGCCGTGACTATGACTATCATAGTGAACTCTGTGTACATCATTGTGGAACGTAGCAAAGAAATGCAGCGTGACAGCGGCATTGATAATGAAAACAGTTTTTTCTTAACCAGCATAGGTTTCGCCGAAAATTTTAATGTGCCCGTTACAGTTGCAGAAGATATGCGTACCTTACGCGCCCTACCCGGTATAGTTGATGCTATTCAAATCAACGCAGTACCCAACAGTGGTAGTGGCTGGTCGATGGGTTTAAAAACCCAGTCTGGGGTTGAACATGATGCTGTGGGAACAGCGGTATATATGGTTGATGAGCATGGTATCAATGCTTTAGATGTTGAGATTATCGCAGGTGAAAACTTTGCTGCCACAGACGTTGGTGTGCGCGTGGTGGGGCAAGTTAAATGGCCCGACAAAACCATATTAACTAAGGCTATGGCTGAAAACTTATTTCCTGACATGCCCTTCGCATCTGTTGTTGGCAAAACTGTGTACATCAACGATACCGATCCTATGATAGTGGTGGGCATCATTGATAAGTTGCAAGCCCCTTGGGTAGGCTGGAACAACCTAGAAAATGCCATGTTGTCACCTGAAATAATGGACTTTAAAGGCAGCCGCTATTTTATTCGTACCCAGCCAGGTCAAAGAGATAGCGTCATGAAACAGGTTGAACAGTTACTATCCAGTAATAATAAAGGCCGTTTAATCAAAGGCATGCGTAGCATCGAAGAAGCACGAGAACGCAGCTATCGTGGACATACCGCAATGATTAAGATCCTCACCACTGTGATGATCATTTTAACCATAGTCACAGCCTTAGGCATTGTTGGACTGGCAAGTTTTAGTGTCAATCAACGTAAAAAACAAATTGGCACAAGACGCGCACTAGGAGCCAGTCAATCAGCAATCATTCGTTACTTTATGCTAGAAAACTTTTTGATCAGTAGCATAGGCGTGGTGCTAGGGGCGGTATTCACTATAGGTTTAAATATCATACTAGTGAATACTTTTGGTCTAGACAGAATAGACTGGTTCTATATCCCCATTGGCATGTTGGTATTATGGTTAGTAGGCCAAGGAGCTGTGTTTGGTCCGGCTAGAAAAGCGGCCAATATTCCCCCTGCTTTGGCTACCAGAACGGTTTAAGATTAGCTAAGACAAAATCCATTGATATTAGAGGGTACTGAATTCTGGCGGCCAGTTTTGAGTATCCTCTAAGCGGATATTGGATGACTTTATGCTAACATTTTAACTAAATGTTGGGTAAAACCACTAACGACTCATCCTAGTAATATGAGTAAAAACCTATAACTCATTGTTTATTATAGATTAATAAAACTGGTCTAAACTATGCTTTAACCACTCGGATAAATTCACTTTAAACAATCGAGGAGAGAAAAATGGACGAGGGAATGGTGTTTGTATTAGTCATTTTATTTGCGTTTGTATTGCCTATCGTTATGGTGGGGACTTGGACATCTCATAAAAAGGAAATGGCAAAAGCCAATGCCAACCTAAATAACTCTGAAAAGCAAAATATGCAAAATGAGTTAGCAGCGGTTAAAAGCAGATTAGAGGTATTGGAAGCTATAGTCACCGATAAAAAGTATCAACTTCATCAAGAAATCTCCGAGCTAAAAGCAGTGGATTAAGATCACAGCTCTACAATCACGCCTCAGAGCAATATAGTTGTTGTATTTATCTGCGGCGTGTCCATTATTTCTATTAGTATGAGTTTAATAATTGATTTTAATGACTTATCTGTGCTGTCATAGGTCATTGTCTAAGATCATTAATTAAATTGGATTTAAGTTGAGCGAACCTATTATTGCCCTTGTAAGTGTGGGGCTTATTTCTATTGCCTGCCAATTTCTAGCGTATAAAATTAAACTACCTGCCATTTTACCCCTATTAATAGCAGGTATTATTGTCGGTCCGGTGACGGGGATAATAAATGCTGACTTGTTATTTGGTGATTTACTGTTCCCAATAGTATCGCTGTCGGTTGCCATCATTCTGTTTGAAGGTTCACTCACCCTTAAATTTAAAGATTTAAGTGGTCATGGCTCTATGGTACGAAATTTGTGCACCATAGGTACCCTGATTACCTGGATGATTGCCGCCCCTGTTGCTCACTATGCTATGGATATGTCATGGCAAATGGCATTTTTATTTGGCGCCATTGTCACGGTAACAGGCCCCACTGTGATCGTGCCTATGCTTCGTACCGTAAGGCCCAGCACTAAAATAGCCAATATTTTACGTTGGGAAGGCATAGTCATCGATCCCATAGGTGCGTTATTAGCCGTATTAGTATTTGAATATATTATTTCCACTCAAGATGCCCTGAGTCACACCCTTTTTGCATTTGCTAAAACCATTTCGGTAGGCGTTATTTTTGGGGCTCTTTCAGGCTATCTGATGGGTATAGTGCTGCGTAATAACTGGATACCTCATTATTTAGTCAACACCGCAGTACTCACTTTAATGTTGGGTGCATTTGAAGGCTCTAATATGATTGCTCACGAGTCTGGTCTATTAACGGTCACGATCATGGGTATGTGGTTGGCGAATATGAAACGGGTCGAAGTCGATGATATTTTGGAGTTTAAAGAAACCTTAAGCGTTTTGTTAATTTCGGGCTTGTTTATTCTTCTAGCATCAAGAATTGAGCTAAGCGCCATCCTCAACTTAGGCTGGGGATCAGTGGTGGTATTGCTGGCTATCATGTTTGTCGCTAGGCCAATATCTGTTTTCATATCGTCGTTGGGTACAAACTTAACGTGGCGAGAGCTTGCTCTTTTGAGTTGGATTGCCCCCCGAGGCATAGTTGCCGCAGCGGTTTCAGCCTTGTTCGCATTGAAGTTAGAAGTATTGGACTACGCCCAAGTTGAGTTACTAGTGCCTATGGTGTTTTTGGTGATAATCGCGACAGTTGTCATACAAAGCCTGACTTCGGTTAAAGTGGCAAAAATGCTTGGCCAAAGAGCCCCTGCCCCTTATGGTTTTTTAATCTTTGGTGGTGGTCTATTTTCACGGTTATTTGCCAAAGAGTTACTTGCCCAAGATGTCACGGTACGTATAGCAGATACAAACTGGGAAGCTATTCGGCTAGCCCGTATGGGCAATATCCCTACCTATTACGGTAATCCCATGTCGGAACACGCTGAACGCAGTTTGGATTTATCTCTATATGGCACTGTACTGGTTATTTCGCCCTATAAACAACTCAACCCATTGGTTACCTATCATTTTGAACACGCGCTGGGTAAAGGAACTGTTCTAGGCCTAACTGTCAATGAACCCCAAAAGCGCGCAAGCCATCAAGTGTCAGAATCATATGCGTCAAAGTTATGTCTTTTTAACGAAGATGCGACTTATGCAAAACTAGCTGGGTATGCGACTAAAGGAGGTATCATCAAAACCACTAGGTTGTCGGATGAATTCAGCTATGAAGATTATGAAAAAGAATATCAAAAACGCTCAATTCGATTATGCGCCATTGAACCCAATGGCAAAGTAATAATGTTCACTAGCCTAAAAAACATTCAACCTAAATCAGATTGGCGAATTGTCAGCCTAATTACGGAAGTTAAGTAACCTGAACTCGGGTTAAGACGTGCCGCTCACCGCGAAGTAACTGTAATAAAAACAATAGGTTAGAACATTGCTATTTATTGAATAGCATATTTAGTGCATCCAGTGCTGACATTATTGTGTTTATCAAGGCGAGCTTGTGAAGGAATAGCCAGCTATTGAGAGCAAGTTCAACGAGATAGGCGCAATAATAGCGGTACTGGACGGTATGGCTTATCCCGAGTTCAAGTTAAGTAAACAAAGTTGCACATTACACTCAAAGCAGCTTATTGAGAAACTGCTTTGAGTTTCACCATTAAGCTTTATAAAACCTAACAACGCTGTCTTGTTGCAAAACACAAGAGTATTTAGTGACACGCTTGGACTCTGGTTTCACTTTCATTTTTACTAACGCCCCGCCCATAGCTTTCATCCATTTAGTCTTGTGGCTGATATATTCAATAGAATCTTCACCGTAACGCTTTTTAGCTTCGGTTTGGCAAGCTTCTATCACTTGAGCTTGCACTTCATCCCTGGTTAACTCAGCTTGGGCTATTGCAGTTGAGGAGCCAACTACATTTAATACACATACTATAAATAGTGGTTTTAGAAATTTAGTCATCGGTTTTCCTAATGGGTTGATTGAGTTGACAGACTCATTTAAATGGAAAATCGATAAATAATCTCACCGATTGCGAAATCCTGTAGTGATTTTCGAAATCGGTGATAGAAAGCTAGAAATCGGTCAGTTCAGGAGAGGCAATTAGGCCACTTATTTTACGAAACTCACTCGGTGTCATGGTTTTGAGGGTTTTAAAGGCTTTGTTAAAAGTGGTTAAAGACCCATAACCAGATTCGATGGCAATCGTTAGAATAGGCGTTCTAACTAATTTGGGGTCGGATAGACGTTTAGCAGCGTCCCTAACTCTATAGCGATTTAAGTAATCGTTAAAATTTCGGTAGCCAAGATGCTGATTAATCAGACGTCTAAGTTGATGTTCGGGAATAGTTAGGTGATCTGAGAGACTCTTAATCGTTAAATCAACCTGACGATAATAAAAGTCTTGTTCCATGGCATAAGTTAATTTCTCTAACCACTGACTGTCTGCTAACGAGGGCTTGGGAATTTCATGTTTAACTAATTCAGGGGTTAATTCATCAATCGATTCTACTAATATATTTGAGTTAGAAACTAAAATAAGAAAACCGAAGGACATAGCAAAAATGCTAATGACAATAACGTTAAGGTAATTAATATATACTGGAAATTCACCATGCCCATATATAAATTCGTTGACCACAATAAATAACAAAAACCCACCCGTGGTTACCGACAAACTTAACCGCAAAAAGCGGCGACACTCAACCAAGTCAGATTGCCAATTCCGAAATACATCAAACAGACCTAAAATCGTTAAGGCACTGGTAACCAAGAGTGACACCATATGTATGATTGAGCCGTCTAGTTCTTGGGGAGACTGAAAACATTGGTAAGTACCCAACGCAATACAAACGCCTAACCCAAGATAATGTCCTAAATGTAACTTTTGATCTTTTTCACTCATTTGAAACAATGTTGAGGCAAACATCCAAAACAACGCGGGGCTTGCCATAGCGACGATACCAAAAAATAATCGCAGAAAGAATATATCACTGACCAGTGGCTGCAAGATGTAACACGCCGCGCTTAATAACAGTAAACTTAATATTTTAGCCGTTAAAACGTGTCGATAATCAAACATAAGCTTGCACACAACCAACAAAATTGCGCCGCAAGCCATACCAGTCAAGACTAGGAAAAAGTTTTGCATGAGAAAATAGAAAAATTAAGATGAGTTTTGCGAATGATAGCGCAATTAAGTCAGTGCAGCGGGTATTAATTTGTAACTATTTAGCTATGTTTTAGCCTATTTTGACAGCACTTGGATTTTTTGCTGAAGGATCATTTTTAAAAGTTCAGCTGCCGCCTCGGCATCGCACAATGCTCGGTGATGGCTCTCTAGTGGAATACTAAAAGCGTCACACAAATTGCCTAATGAATATGACTTAAGACCGGGAAAGTACTTCCTAGTTTCCCTTACCGTGCATAATTTGGGCATTGAAAAATTTCGCTCAATTCGTTGATATTCTTGTTTAAAAAAACCATAGTCAAAATTAACGTTATGAGCTACAAATACACAATTTTGCATAAATCCATTCAGGCTATCTGCTACTTCACTAAATAACGGCGCGTCTTTTACCATATCGTTGCTTATGCCAGTGAGTTGAGTGATAAATTTAGATATATGCCTTTGTGGGTTGATCAAGCTACTCCATTTATCGACTATTTCGCCGTTAATCATTTTTACTGCACCAATTTCAGTGATGCGATGTTGTGGCTGTTTGCCACCCGTTGTTTCAACATCAACCACCACGTAGGGCTGCATAGGATCAACAAACCACTGAACTTTACAGATCTGTACATCAAATCCAGCATGCTGCAAGGCGTTGATACTGATAAATTGGTTGGGGCGAATTGAATCACCAGGCGCTTTCACTTCTTCGAAGCGTAACTTGCCATTTTCTATAATCATCAAATCTGGATAACCATCATTTAACCCATGATAATTTTGGGTCATGGCTCTCAAGTGGCTGACCACTGCCGCAGGCTCTGCGGTTGCTAAAAAAATCCTTATGATCTGCATCATGTGTGAATTCCAACGAAACATACCATTAGGTTGCCCGTAATACTGAGTAGCGATTTTTGTTAGATAAGTAGTTGCACTGGATGGCTGATAAAACATCAGTAAACGTTGCTCTATAACGTCTTTTAAGTTTTGGTAAATCGTATTTTCTTTAACAATCTTTGGTCTAAGATCAAACTCAGTAGCCACTGAATCGCCATGATGATACAAGTCTTGCCAAAATGTCAGCCCAAACAAGGCGTTAAATAAACGATTTTCGGTTCTAAAAGCAGTGACATTCAAGCGCTGGTAATACTCCTTTACGCCCTTTTCTACTTGGTCTTTGTGTATTTCATCAATAACCAAACTCACACTATCATCTCGCAATTTTGCTGTGAGTTTACTTATTTTGACTTGATGAAACTTACGTTCATAGAAATCTTCGGCGAACAGTAATAATGTATCATCCAAGGAATTATCGATAATCTGCTCCAACTCCTTTTTAACCGCATCTTTATCGCCTAACTTATAAAGCTCTCGCAAATATTTTTCCTGTGCTTTTGGATGATGAGACGCACTAAGGTATTGCAAGGCACAGCGATGATTTTCGGCCAATAATTGTTTACCTAATAAATAAAAAAACTCATCTTTGAGTCGTTTAGATTGGGCACAATGGGTAACCACAGCAAAGGTTTCTGCTATTGATTTGTTTTCTAATACATAATCTTGGATATGTAATTGATTACGTTTTAGTTGTCCAAGTTTAAAACTGTAATAGAAGACACACTGCGCCTGTTCCAAGTCAACAAATCTAGCGTTAGGTTGAGAATGATTAGATTGGGTTTTTAATACCCCAAGATCACGTCTGGAAAACTTGTCTAAGCCACTGCTTGTATCACCAAAAAAAAGAAAGAGTAAATACGCCAAATTTGGCTCAAAATTTTTGACTAAAAATTGTGTCACAAGCTTTGATGAAATACATTGATGCTTTGAACAAGACTGTATCAGATGCCCTAGCAAAACTATTTTTGGCGCGCTTTGTTTAACGTCGGTAATTTCATACTGATTTAAAAGATCAAGCAGTTGAATTTTGGTTAATTGTGCTAGCCAATCATGGATATCGTGGGTCTCTAATTGACGTAATAAACCAGCTTGTTCTAGCGTAAGCAATTGGCCATGACAATCGTTTATCTCGTGATAGACCATCTTATTAAGATGAATATATCGAGCTTGCCTATTGATCACTCTGACAAACATACACTTTGCGTCATGCCCTAGCCCTTGATAACAACTCAAAAAATCTTGATGTTCTGTATCTAATAAGTGCTCACAATACTGAGTGATAAAATGAACAAACTCATTAAAATGATCAAGGTAGTATTTTTCAGGTAATTCCTTGGGATATTGGGGCATATGCGTTGTTACTATTAAATAATACGCTCATTATATACAGTAGTTTATACAGTTGTAAAAAATAACTACTCTGCAACAAACTATTCAGCTAATGACAGCAGCTAATGACAAATTTAGTCAAAAATAAAAGGCTCTTTATTCGCTTTGATTCGGATCCAATTCAAAGACGTTCTGACTGACTTTCGCGAGAGGAGATTCTGTTCAATCTTGTTTTTACCTGGAAACGGGATCATGCTCAAACCAATGACCATAGTGATCAAACCTTGACCAGGCAACACTAACATTGCAATCCCACACACCAACAAAAACACCCCGAAAATGATTTTTGCAATTTTTACCACGCCGGATACGCTGCTAGTCATCAAAGTGTCGGGTGGGACTACATTAATGTCTGTATCTGAGAGTTGTTTACGTAAAAAGTATCCCTTATCCATTTTTACAATGAAATAACTGATCACGACAAAATAAGCAATGGAAACAGCAGTAGTTATCACTATGGTTAAGAATATAAAATTTCCACCAAAAGTATTCGTTAAGAATGTTGCAATGTTGTTGTAGGATTCACTGAGCACGTTGGTTTTCCGTAATTAATGGCAGCACGTTACTTAAGGTGGGTTTTATGCAAATGTTTGAAGAGTTGTTTGAATGGATTTACATTCATTGGGTAACCATCATCGTTATTTTGCATATTAGCTTATCTGTTATGACATCGGTACATGTACTTCTGTTCAAAGAAAACGAACGCACATCATTGGCATGGATTGGTCTTGTTATATTTTCACCCGTCATGGGAAGCCTATTTTATTGGTTATTTGGCATAAACCGTATTAAGCGAACAGCGCAAAAAAAACATCCAAAAGCACTTAAACCAGACTTTTGCCACCAAGAAAAACCCATTGAGTTTCATCATATTCCAAAAAATTGGCATTCACTCATCATTGCTGGAAACAAAATCCATTCCACTCATTACCTAGAAAATAACACCATTACCCCCCTCATCAATGGCGATAAAGCCTACCCAGCAATGATCCAATCCATTAAAAATGCTAAGAGCCATATTGTTTTATCGAGTTACATATTTGTCAACGATTCACTTGGCCATGAATTTGTTAAGGTGTTAATTGAAGCACACCAGCGAGGTGTCATTGTTAACGTTCTATTGGATGGTGTCGGTGTGGGATATAGCTGGCACCAATCAGACCAAGCTTTGAAAAAACAGGGGATAAAAACAGCGCGTTTTCTACCGGCAATTTCTTTTACTACTATTCGCTTTATCAATTTAAGAAACCACAGAAAAATACTCTGCGTAGACGGCGAAGTGGCATACATGGGCGGCATGAACGTTAGTAAGCGTAATCTGATTAAATCTGCAGAGCATCCCATTGATGATGTACATTTTAAAGTGACAGGTCCAGTGATTGATCAGATTAGTCAAGTATTTATAGAAGATTGGTTTTTTGCTACAGATGAGTTAATTCAATTTCCCACCTATAAGCAAAACACAGTAGCGCAAATAAGCGATAAACCCGTGGTTGCCCGAGTTATTCAAGATGGACCAGATGAAGACCATAATAAAATACGTTGGACACTCATTAATGCTCTAGTATGCGCACAAACGAGCGTAAAAATAATAACCCCCTATTTTATTCCAGACCAAACCTTAATGACATCTCTTCACGCCGCGGCCTTACGTGGCGTGTCAGTGGAAATTATTGTACCTCAACACAGCGACATTCCATTTTTGAACTGGGTGATGCAAGCAAATTACTTGAGAATAATAGAGCATGGTATACAGATATTTAAAAACAAAAGACCTTTTGACCACAGTAAAATTGTGATTATCGACGACCTTTGGTCATTTATAGGTTCCAGTAACTGGGATGCCAGAAGTTTAGAATTGAATTTCGAGATCAACCTAGAATGTTATGATGCAGATCTTAATGCAAAACTCACAGATTTATTTACCTTAAAAAAACAAAATTCTATTGCCGTTGTTGAAGACGAAATTAATGATTTGCCTATTTACAAAAAAATTCGCAACAACCTATTTCGTCTATTTTCACCTTATCTGTAATGCTAACCAATTATTAACTATTATGCGTTTTATTAAAGGTCAATGTCTTTATGCTTAGAAGTCGTTATAGCTCGGTGGAATCCTTAGAGATTATGGGCCATGCGCCAAAACAATTAATGGGTCCTGACATCGAAGTACTGATGTGGAATGTCTTTAAATGTAAAAGAAAAGGCTGGCGCGACGATTTTATAAAACTGGCGCATAACAAAGATTTAATTCTGTTACAGGAAGCCATATTAAACTCCCCCTTCGACACCCATTTTAAAAAATCCTTACAGCATCAGTGGATGATGGCGCGTAGCTTCAAGCACATAAAAACCAATATCGAAACTGGCATTAAAACCGGCTCAACCGTTGCGGCGAAGAAATATTATTTTTCAGCGTCAAAGCACAGCGAGCCAATTTCAAAGACCAAAAAAATGTTGCTGGCAACGGAATATCCATTACATACACTGAATGACTCATTGCTGGTGGTCAACGCCCATCTTATCAACTTTGTGTCCTTTCAAAAATTCAAAACCCATTTGGATCAAGTTTTCCAAACGCTGGAAAATCATCATGGCCCCATAATTCTGGGGGGAGACTTTAATACGTGGAATGGTAAAAGATTGAAATATTTTAATCAGGTTGCTGCTTCTTTTTCCTTAGAGGAAATTGCAATCACCCGTAAGCCAAGGATAACTCATTTATGGCAGCATCTTGACCATATTTACTGCCGCGGATTAGAGATAGTCGATGCCCAAGTGCATACCCATATCCACTCTTCTGACCACTACCCAATCAGCTTATCTTTACGTACATTACATCCAGTGGCAACAATATGAATGAGTTTTAAGTAACTAGTTATTGGGATGATTGTCCAACTAATTTTTTGGTCTAAGAACAAACCATTTTTGCTGCTGTAGGCAAAAAGTAAGGCGCATAAAAGGCGGCGGCCACGCGGGATCCTGTTAGAATAACATCTGGCCAGATGGTGCGTAGCACTGCTCGAATCTATTTGGCGCAAATGTGCCATTTGCTGTCAAAGCAGTGGCTCGGCTAAATTGGTATTAATAGTTGTGTGAACCACCTTTGCGGCCGTTCGCTGGTCCTGATTTCATCGACACGCATGTTTGACCTCGCAGGACTTCCAAGCCGAGAAAAAGCACGCTTCGCGCCATCGTCCCGCGCGGCGTCCGCTGCACTTTACCTTTCAGGCCAGCTGAAGCTGTTCCATATTTATCCCGTAAATATGGTCAACAGCAAAAAATAGAGTATCCAGAAAAATGCCGCCGCTACTAAAGTTTTTAACCGCAAAAAATGGCGGGAAAAACAGTGGCGGAGCCACTAAAGCGGTATCGGCGAATCCGATGTTTTTGTTTTATCTTTTGCTCACTCCCTCGCATTTATGTTCGCCAATTATCTGGTGAATTTAGTAGGGCAATTTGCAAGGAAGCAAATTGAGTTTGCCGTCGTCGGGAACGACTGAAAACGACCTGCTAAATTTGCCAGATAATTGGATGAAGAACATAGTTTGGCGAGCGGCCCTTTTTGCTTACTTTTTGTGGCTGTAGACAAAAAGTAAGTCGCACAGAAGACGGCCGCCGCGCGGGATTCTGTGAGAAAAACATCAGGGAAGATGGTGCGTTAGCAGTGCTTGCATCTATTCGGCTCAAATGTGCCATAAGGAGCCAGTCATATCCCGCAGGGTGAGTTAGCGTTATAGAAGGTAGGAGACGGTCAAAGATTGTCATCAATTAACCTTAAAATCTGAGAGTTCAGCCGTCAGTCAAATTTTAAACGATTGTAATACTACGAACGAAAGCTGACTGCCAAGCCTTTCAGTACTAATTGGCTCGAAATAGACACTGCCCTGCTAGATATGAATGGAACTTTACTTAAACTGAATTTTGGTTACAGCGCATTTCTTTAACAATTACTAAAAAAATAAAATTAGTACTTTTGAGATTTAACCCAGTTTTCCAGATCGCAGTTGAATTAGCCAAACACTTATACTAAATGCAGTGCCCGTTTTATTGAAGTAAAGAACGGCTAAACGAGCTTTTAAGTAGTAATGTAAGTGAAAAAGTAATGTTTCTTAATGATAGGGTCAATAGAGCCAGAAGCAGTTAACTTACCTTAATTGACTATCTTTGCTACCCCGACGATTATAGCCTGCTACTGATAAGTGCTCTTTGTCGAATTTGGTCTGACATGTGACACAGAAACGTACTCCTTTGACAGCCTTACGACGAGCTTCTGGAATCTTGACTTCACATTCTTCACAATAAGTTAAGCTATTACCTGTAGATAATTGGCTACGCGACCTTGCTACTGCATCTTCCACGTTAGCATCAATTTGATCTTGTACTGCCCCATCTTTTGCCCATCCACCTGCCATGATTTACTCCTTATTAATACGGATATAATAGACCTATTTACCGATATTTTCGTTAATACTTTGTTTAGGTATTGAGATAACAGAGCTACCTGTTTTTATAACAATTAGCCAATAGGAGATCCCCAAAGCGAGAATCACTGCCGCGGATGCAAATACATATTCTGAAGTCACTTTTTCGAAGTCCAGAACAATAATTTTTCGGGATATGGCCATTAATGCCGTTGCAACGACGATCTGCACATGGATAACTTCTTCTTTTAGATAAATCGTAATATTTTGAAATATTTCGATCGCAATTAATACGGCCAGAAATGCGCCAAAAATAGCCAATATGTCATTTATGCTCAATAGGCCGTAGGGTACTGTTGTAATTTCTTTATAAAGAGTCAGTCCAACATCAATAACTCCCCATAAAATAACCAATGTCATCATGACAGCAAGAACTCGCACAGCATAATGGACAGCATTACCTAAACGATTAATGAGAGGTTCGTTTTCAATTTTTTTCATGCTTATTACTCATTGTTAAATTTCATTAAGTTACAACAAAAATTTCTTTTTAGACTTTATTCAAGACGGTGCTTTTTCGGTTTAATGAGTTCAGGCAAGTCTGTTTCGCCCAAGCTCTCTAATAAATTTATCTCAACAGAGCGCGTCATAGCGCTTAACGCTAAATTGTTAGCTGAACGTCCAAATGGTTCTTCCAACTCTTCACTCAATGCATCTAATCCAAAAAACGTATAGGCAACGATTGCACAAAATAACGGGGTTAATAATCCCTGTGAGGCTACGATGCCAAAAGGCAAAATAAAGCAGTAGAGATAGGCGGTACGTTGAACAAGTAACGTATAGGCAAAGGGCACTCGGGTATTTTGAATACGCTCACATGCCGCTTGGACTCCGGCCATAGAAGTTATGTGCTCATCGAGACTCTGTATCAAAAAATCGGAAAGAAGATTTTTATGGCGACAGCTTCCCAATTTGCGTCCCATCAGGCGCAGTAGGGCATCCGGCAAATTCTGCGATTGGCGTAATTTTTCGATGTCATCAGCTTCAAGGTACTTTTCAATATCTGCCCAGGGATCTGATTGTCGAAGTTGGTGTCTTAGCGCATGATTAAAAGCAATGGTTATATATATAATACGCTTTTGTACGCCAACACCGTCCGT